>Ga0123356_10000040_pt1 | contig 137317 bp, 73 predicted proteins | sample TergutEmb28metaG_2_FD_92546 | JGI IMG/M metagenome (GOLD analysis project Ga0123356, IMG submission 92546) | Embiratermes neotenicus P3 segment gut microbial communities from Petit-Saut dam, French Guiana - Emb289 P3 | ecosystem: Host-associated > Arthropoda: Insects > Digestive system > Gut ... | reverse complement strand
TTTAATTGTTAACCCCGATGTTAAGGACACATTTATAAAAAGATCGCAAATAATCAGCGCGATTCGTGCGTTTTTAAACAGCAAGGGCTTTATTGAGGTTGAAACCCCTGTGCTTAACACGATTTTGGGCGGTGCGAACGCTAAGCCGTTCATAACGCACCACAACACGCTTGATTTAAATATGTACTTAAGAATCGCGCCTGAACTTTACTTAAAACGCTTGCTTGTGGGCGGTTTTTTAAAGGTTTACGAAATGGGCAGGCTTTTTAGAAACGAGGGCATGAGTATTAAGCACAATCCCGAATTCACAGCCATGGAATTATACGAAGCGTACGCAGATTATAACGACATGATGGATATAACCGAAGAACTGTTTAAATACTGCTTGGACACCGTGCTTGGCACAAGAAAGATTAACTACCAAGGCACTGAAATTGATTTATCGGGCAAATGGAAAAGGGTTTCTATGGCTTCACTTGTAAAACAGCACACAGGCGTGGATTTCATGAAAACAAAGAACATGGATAAAATCCACGAAGGTGCAAAAAACGCAGGTGTGGAACTCAATAAAAAAACCACATGGGGCGAAGCACTTTACAAACTTTTTGAGGTTAAAGTGGAACAGCATTTGATTGAACCCACCTTTGTTATTGATTATCCTGTGGAAGTTTCCCCTCTTGCCAAAAAGAAAAACAGTGATAAGAGGCTTACGGAAAGGTTTGAATTTTTTATTTACGGGCGCGAAATGGGCAACGCTTTCAGCGAACTGAATGATCCTGCCGATCAACGCGAACGCTTTGAAAAGCAAGCCAAAGCACGCGAGGCAGGCGATGACGAAGCGCAAATGATGGACGAAGATTATGTTACCGCCCTTGAATATGGTATGCCCCCCGCAGGTGGCTTGGGAATAGGGATAGACAGAATGGTTATGCTTTTAACCGATTCCGCTTCAATTAGAGATGTTCTGCTTTTCCCAACTATGAAACCAGAAAAGGGGCAAGGGACAAGGGATTAGGATTAATTCAGAATTCAGAATTCAGAATTCAGAATTATGGATTAATTAACTAATAATGATATTTAGAATCCAACCCTGTATCCTGCAACCTGCAACCTGCACCCTAATCAATATGCTTTCAAAATCTATTAAAAAACACAAAAACCACATTTCATTCCACACCCCCGCCCACAGCGGGGTTCTTAATAATGAGGATATTACTGAACTTATCTTTTCGGATAATCTTTTGAATCCGCAAGGTGTGATTTTGAAAAGTGAAAAGCGGATTAGTGAAATTTACGGCGCAGAGAATTCGGTTTACATTACGGGCGGTGGCACAACGGCGGTTCATATTGCCCTTTATACGGTAAGGGATAAAACCGTGCTTATTGCAGGAAATTGCCACAAATCTGCGTTTTCTGCGGTAAGGCTTTACGGGATTAAGGCTTTTTATGTAAAAGATTTAGATAATATCAATAAGGCTTTGGAAGAAACAGGGGCAACCGTGTTATTCTTGACTTCGCCCGATTACTTCGGAAATCTTGCATTTTCCGAATCTGCCGATTTTTTATTAAGGGGAAGCCTTACGGTTATTGTGGACGAATCCCACGGGGCGCATTTTGCTTTTTCAAGCCTTTTGCCTGATTCTGCCGTAAGCTACGCTGATATTGCGGTGCATTCCGCCCACAAGACACTTCCCGTGCTTACAGGCGGTGCAATGCTTCACTTTAAAGATAAGTTCGCGCCTGCCGTGCATAACGCGCTGAATGAAATCCATTCCACAAGCCCCCAATATCCTGTTATGCTATCTTTAGAACGCGCCTCAGAGGATTTTTATAAAAACGGCGAAAAGTATTATTTAAAGATTAAAACCGCGCTTGATAAGTTTGGTAAAAACTTAGAGGGCTTAAAAGATTTTGAAATTTTAAAAACAGACGACTTTTCCCGCCTTGTGATAAAATGTAAAAACGCAAAAGAAACCGCCAAATATCTTGAGGAAAAAGGAATTTTCGCCGAGGCGGTTTATAGAGATTTAATCGTGTTTATAGTTACGCCGTTTAATTTTAAACACTTAGGAAAAGTGTTTAAAATAATTAAGAATTCAAAACCAATTCAGAATTCAGAATTCAGAATTCAGAATGAAGGAATAATTAAGGATTTTGGAAGTTTATCCGAAGAGGTAAAACGCCTTGATTTAAGCGCTTGCCGTGCGGAATTTGAGGCTAAGGATATTAGTGATTCAATCGGGCGCGTGGCGATAAATGAAATCGGATTATATCCCCCAGGGGTGCCTTTTATCTTCGGCGGTGATATTATCACCAAGGAAACGGCGGATTTTATTCATGAAAATAAAGATAATTTATTCGGGCTTTGTTTTAATAAGATTTTTGTGGTAAAATAAAGAGTATGGCAAATTCAGAAAAACAAGGTATTTTTATTGCCCTTGAGGGCTGTGAGGGGGTAGGTAAATCCACCCAGCTTGCCCTTTTAAAAGAATATATGCAAAAAACCAACCAATCCGCCGTGTTCACAAGAGAACCGGGGGGTACTGAACTTGCCGAAAAAATCAGGGGGCTTTTGCTTAACGAGGGCGAAACTGTGCCACCGCTTGTGGAAGCCTATCTTTTTGCCACAGCGCGTGCAGATCATTTTTTCAGCAAAATCCTGCCCCTGCTTAACGAGGGCAAAACCGTGATAACGGATAGGTTTATCGCAAGTTCGCTTGCCTATCAGGGCAAGGCACGCGGATTAGGGCTAAGCACAGTTTTAGAAATAAACAAATTTGCTTTAAACAGAATGCCCGATATAACTATTTTTTTGGATATGAATCCGCTTAACTCATGGCGCAAGCAAAGCGGTACAACCGTAAGCGGTGATAGAATGGAACAGGAAGCTGACAGCTTTCATTCCCTTGTGTACCAAGGCTTTAAGGAACTTGCCCAAAACGATAAAAGCATTGTTGAGATTGTGCCTTGCAATAATAAAAATGAAACATTTGAAAAGATTTTAAGCGCGCTTAGAGAAAGGGGTGCGGTTAAATGAAAATGGACTCTCACGCTTACATTATATTCTGTGAGGACGATATTTTAAGGCGCGAAAAGGCTTATAGCTTTGCCGTGGATATCCTGTGCAAAAACGGCGGTTGCGGTGAATGCCTTGTTTGCAAAAAGGTTTTATCCGATAACCACCAAGACATAAAGTTTCTTAATCAAAACTCTAAATTCACGGTTAAGGATTCCGAAAAACTAATAGACGATACCTATATTAAGGGTTACGAAAGCGACACTAAGATTTATTTTATTGATAACGCGCACACATTAAGCCCTCAAGTTCAAAATAAACTTTTAAAAATTTATGAAGAACCGCCCAAAGGTTGCGTGATTGTTTTGCTTGCTAAATCAGACGGCAGAATGCTTAAAACGATTCTTTCGCGCGCGGAAAAGATTTATATCGCAAGCAATTTAAAAGAGGATTACGAAAAAAAACTTCTTGAACCAAACGCGCAAGAAATGCTAAATGAAGCGTTTAATATGCTTTCTAATTGCAAAAAATCTTCGGATATAGCTTCGTTTATAAAATCGCCTGCCTTTGAAAAAGAAAACATTTCGTTGTTTCTTGATTTCTTGGAAGTGGTTCTCGGTGATATATTAAAAATAGCTTCCCGCGCAAACCTTAAGCTGATATGCGAAAGGGAATATGATATCAATGTGCTTGCAAACGGCTTTTCTTCCGCTTCGGTGGCAATGTCGCTTTTATCCTGTGCGAAAGCAAGGCAAAAACTTCAATCAAACATTTCCCCCCTAACCGTGGGCGAGGGGTTGCTGTTTGAAATTCTTGAATCAAAATATAAGTTAAGGAACATATAAAACTTCCGCAAAACGCAAAGGAAAGCGGATTCCTTAAAGTGAGGAAATATGGCAATAGTTGTTGGAATTAAATTTAGAACAGGTTCAAAGGTTTATTACTTTGATCCTATCGGCATAGATTTTACCGATTCAGATCACGCGGTGGTGGAAACCTCACGCGGAATTGAGTACGGCAAAGTTGCGTTTGCAAACAAAGAAGTTTCCGATAAGGAAATCGTGCCACCCTTAAAGCCCGTTTTGCGCAAAGCAACCCCCGCAGACGATGCGCGCCACGAAAAAAACCTTTCTGAAAGAGGCGAACTTATTGCCTCTGCCACTGAAAAATGCTTAGAACACGGGCTTTCAATGAAAGTTGCCGATGCGGAATATACCCTTGATCGCAGTAAAGTGATAATTCATTTTACCGCAGACGGCAGGGTTGATTTTAGAGATTTGGTTAAGGATTTAGCAAATGTTTTCCGTGTGCGCATTGAACTTAGGCAAATTTATGAAAGAGACGAAATTAAACTGCGCGGTGCGCTTGGCAGTTGCGGACGCCCCTGCTGTTGCATAACGCATTTGAATGATTACGATAAGGTAACAATTAAAATGGCAAAACTGCAAGGGCTTTCCCTATCCCCCCAAAAAATTAGCGGTTGTTGCGGAAAACTTATGTGTTGTTTGCGTTACGAACACCCTTACTATCAAGAAATGTTCAAAAAAATGCCCAAGATTAATTCCAAGGCAGATACGCCAGACGGCATGGGCATAGTAATCTCGCACGACATTTTAAAGCAACAAGTTAAAGTGAAAATAGAAGGGAAAGACGGTTCTTACGAATTTAAAACCTACCCCCTTGATAAGGTAGGCGCGAAGCAAAAGCAAAGCGAAGACGACTAAAAAAGCACCGCGAAAGCGGTGCTTTTTTGAGGGCATAGGGCATAGGGTTTAGGGCATAGGGGTGGAATTTTTTAATTCAGAATTAAGAATTCAGAATGCAGAATTGTGGATTAATTAATAATGAGATTTAGATTCCACCATGTTTCTCGTTTCATGTTTCTCGTTTCACTATTAATAATGAGATTTAGATTCCACCCCTATGCCCTATGCCCTTTAAAAAAGCCACCCTTTCAGGTGGCTTTTTTAATTTAACTTATTCGGGGCGTTTAATCGTCATTGCCTTTTGCGCTGCGGTTTTGCCTTGTTCTTTTTGATTCACGAATTCGCGGGCGGAATCAAGAACGCTGTACACAGCTTCTCTGCTCTTGAACGCACCGTCTATCGGTAAGTGGTACCAGTGTGAACCCTTGGGGAAACTTGCACGGCAAATTTCGGGGTGGTTTTCCGCAAGCGCCTTGGCATCTGCTGGGGATAAGCGAACTATCATAAGAACGCCGTCATCAATAGCATAAAGCATTGCAAATGTTTTACCGTTTAGCTTGATTGAGGCAGGTAATTGCGGTTGCTTGGGGCGATCCACCGCGCTTATTTCAGGATTACCCAATCCGCGCATATATGCTGTGATATCTTTGCGCTTTAAGATAAAGTTAGAATATGTTCTTGCCTTGTAGCGTTCAAGTGCGGATTGATATTCTTGTTCTGCTATTGCTGAACAAGCATCAATATCCGGTGCGGCGCGCTTGATTTCAAATTCAATGAATTCTTGCTCGTCTTTCGCTGTTCCGCCGTCATCGCTTTGGCGAACGAACTTATAGTATGTAAAGAAGTAGCTTGCTTCAAGAAGCGCGTAAACTTCTTGCTTGCTTGCAAACGAACCGTCTACAAGTACGCTAAACCATTCACCGCTTGAGGGTGCGGGTGCGCGTTCAATAACATGTTTTTCGCTGTAATTCCTTGCTGTGTCTGCGTCCATACGAAGAATGAACCTGAACACTAAGTCATTATGTTCAAACATAAGGGCGAATGATCTTTCACCGCATAGTAAGAAATCGGGAAGTTCGTCTGTTTGCTCAAGGTTTCTCGGTGCAACAGGGAAACGAGGATCGTTGCACATTTCTGAACAATGATCAAGAATATCTTGGCGTGAAAGCGTCATAACCTTTTGGATTGCCCCGTCCTCAATTTGTTCTTGAAGCTGTTCAATTTCTTGGCGCAATTCTTCGTTTTCGCTATCTGCGGTATCCTTGGCATCTTGAATTTGTTCTTTCAGTGCTTCAATTTCCTTTAACGCTTGATCTTTATCAGCATTAACAATATCAAGCTGAGTGTTAAGAGTTTCAATCACTGTGCGCAAACCGTCTATTTCGCCACGAAGAACTTCGCTTACTTCGTTGCCAGTTTCGTATTCGCCAAGTTGCGCGCGAAGCCTATCAAGTTCTTCTTGAAGTGTTGCGATTTCCGCTTTCAAAGCGTCTATAGCAATGTTAGCTTCTTCTTGCGCCGCGCTTAGCACTTCAAGGCGCAAAGCCTCGTTAGCTTGATCCGCTTGGGAAACGAGTTGGTTCTTAAGATTTTCGTTTTCTGCAATAAGTTCTTCAATTTTTGAATTTTCAAGAAGTGCCACTTCGCCTTCTGCCTTAGCTTTAAGCGCGTCTACTTCGTTTTGAAGTGCATCAATTTTTTCTTGAAGTTCGGCTTGTGCCTGCTTAACTGCATCCTCTGTGAGAACCGCTATAGCTTGTTCTTCTTCCTTATCACAAACTTGTTCGTAAAGGTTTTCAATTTCATTAAGAAGTTCTGCGATTTCAGCATTTTCGCGGGCTTCTTCGCCTTGTTCGCCAAGCTGTGCTTTAAGTGCTTCAATTTCAGCGCGTAAAGCATCGTTTTCCGCGTCCTCACTTAAGCCAAGTTGCTTAAGTAGTCTTTCAATTTGCTTTGAAAGTTCTTCGTTAAGTTTGCGTGCGGATTCTTGAGTTGCCGTTTGCTGTGCGATTTGTTCACGAAGCCCTGCGATTTCGTTTTGAACTTCTTCATTCACCTTGCCGTCCTCAGAAACGAGTGGGCAGGCTTTAAGTTTATTCATTTCGGCACGAAGGTTTGTAATAATTTCGCCTGCTTGCTTTTGAACTTCGGCTTGCGCGTTAATTAATGCCCTAAGCCTTTCAATTTCTTCACGAAGTTCGTCCATTGTTAGCGGACGGATTCCTTCTTCTGCCAATGCTTGAAGCAAGTTCTCAATTTCGCGTTGCAACGCTTCAATTTCTTTCTTTAGTTCTTCTGCGTTTGTGGCAAAAGCCTCTTCCTGTGTGGCAAGTTCTTCTTTAAGAGTTGCAATTTCCTCATTAAGCGCACCGTTTTGTTCGCCTAATGCCTCAAGATTGGCTATTTCTTGCTTAAGTTCTTCAATTGCTTGCTTTGCATCTTCTTCTTTCGCAATTTGGTAAGCAATTTGATCGTGAAGCCTTGCAACTTCTTTTGTTAACGCTTCGTTTGCCTCAAAGGTTTCATTGTATTTTTGCACTTGGTTGCGAAGAACTTCCACTTCCTTGCGCAATTCATACTTTGCGTCCTTTGCGTCATTTTGCGCTGAGGTTTGCATTTCAAGCTGTTTGCGCAATTTGCACGCGTCCCTATACATAGGGCAATCGTTGCTTGTGTTGCAAACGGTTGCAGGTTGGCAAAATGCGGTTGTGGCGAGGCAACGGAATTGCGAAGCCCTTGCACAGCCGTTGCTAATCATGGGGCAACCCATATTTGCATAGGTTTCCCTTACTTGCATAGGTTGTTGCATTAAGAACACGCTTGGGTTAGGATTGGACGCCGAACAAGAAGTTCTTCTTGCGGGAATGCTTGCTTCGGCAAGTGCGCCTTGCAATCTTTCAATTTCAAGTTTATCGTATTCCCTTCTTTCCTTATCAACTGCCACGCTAACGGCTTGCCTTAAATCACATTCCGCTTGCGCCCTCATTGCCCTGTTTGCCTCTAAATCAGCAAGTTCTTTACTCTTCTTGAGGCTGATAACATAATCGTAAGAATCGTCTATAATCACAAACACTTCTTTCTTTTGGTTAAATGTTTTATCTACCGCAAGGTTATACCAATCACCGCCGAGAGGGTAAGCCATATGGTGAAGATTGTGGTAAATTGAATGCAAGCGCGCAGATTCAGGGCTTAACCTTAGTGCAATGTTAAACACGATTTCTTCGTAAGCGTTAATGTGCGAGAATACCTCATTGTTAACCAATAGATAATCGGGCATACCTGTGTAACGGCCGTTGTTCTTCGCATCGGGACGGATAGGGAATCTGCTGATATTAAGCCCCATATTTTCCACATGTTCAAACACATCTTCACGAAGCAAGAATCCTTTAAGAACCACAACTTTGGGTTCTTCAACAACCACGGGTGCAGGTGCTTGCACAATAACGGGTGCAGGTACTTCCACCTTGGGTTCTTCCGCCTTGGGAATAGCCGTGAACGCAGTTCTCACGCGAACGGGCTTATCGGGCATCATAAAGAATGCACCGCCTGATTGCGTGGCAAGGATAACGGCGTCATCACTTGCGAATTTTGAGAACACATAGCCCTCAGGTGCGCCAGCCGAAACCAAATCAATGCGTTGCCCCATTTGTGCCTTACCGTCCAGCGTGGCAAGCCCGTCTATGAAGAACGAACCGTCTTGCACCGAAACAATGTGGCGGTTAACCGTGAAGTACGCTTGAAGCGTTAAATCCTTCTTGGTTTTCGTTTTCATATTATAGGCAACCGTTTCGGGTGTTCCGTCTAAATACCAGTGCGCAAATTTGCTTCCTGCCTTTGTGGCTGTGGGTGCATATTTATCCGCATAAGCATCTGCTTTCACGGTTACGGGTATTGATACCCCAGAGCCGTCATTAAGCACAAAGGTAACTTGGAAATCCTTCGGAAGAAGTGATTGAAGCAATCTTCTTTCCTTTGCCCTTTCAAGTAACCATAGTATGATGTGCATAACAAGCACACCGAGCAAGAAGCAAGCAATTATTATTGCGAGTGAAATTAAAATTCTCATAATGCGGAACCTCCGTTTTCGCTTATATTTTTATTTTGTTCGTTAAGTGATTTTGTGTTTGTGTTTGTGCTGAGGGTTGCCTTGGCTTGCTTCTTTCGCTTTGGAATCATAACTCTGATTATAAATCCAAGCAGAAACGCACCAAGCGCAAGCAGTATTACCGTGTTAGTGTCAATCATTGCTTTGTTCCCTCGCCATTTCTTCAACTTTGTCGTTTCTTGCTTTAATTCTCTTACGGCTGTTGTAGAAATAGTATGCAAGCCTTGCCATCATACCTGCCACAAATCCGCCGATCACGAAGCCAAGCCAATCCCAAAGTGCGAAATCGGTTTCTGCAACTGTGAATGTTCCCCAATTTCTTGACCATGTGGCTGTTAGGGTTATATCTTGTTCTACTGCTGAATTAAAGTCATATGCCTTTTCGTTTAGTTCCCAAGATACGAATGTGTAACCTCTTCTTGTAACCACGCGCGTTTGTGCCGTTGCACCGGGGGCTACTTTATCGGTTGCGATAACCTTGCCGTCCTTGTTTGGGCCACCGTTGTTAAATGAAACATTTAGTTGGCGTTCTGTTGCGTTAAGAATGAAGTCTTCGGATTCAGTGGCAACATAAATGCCTTCTGCGCCTTGCGTTGCTTTTAGGATTATTGTGCCTATCGCGGTTATTGTAAGTTTATTGCCCGCGATTGTGCCTTCACCTGTTCCGCCCACTATTGCAAATGTAACTGTGCTGTTGCCGTTTCCGCCTGTTGTGGTAATTGTGTAATCAGTACCCATTTCCCATGCGGTTGCGCTGTTAATCACAAGTGCAACTTGCGTTTTTTGTGCAGTGCTTGCAGAAGTGCTTTCGCTGTGCGAATCAGAACCCAAAGCCCTCACAAAGAAGAAATACTCTGTGTTTGCCGTTAATTCTGAGAATGTTGTGCCTGCTTGCCATGTTGCGCTTGAAGCACTGTTTGTGGTGCTTACGCCATAACGAAGATCTTGCCCTGTGGTTATTGCACCGTGTGCGGTAAGCGTAATTTCAGTTTTGGAAACACTGCTGATTGCAGGCTTGGTTAATGTTGCGCCCGCTTCTTTGCCGAAGTCAACTTGAAGCGAAGTTGTGCTGTTTGCCTGATTATAGAGATCGTTTTCCATGAAGCGTGAGAAGAAGTACACTGTTCCTGCACTTAATCCGCTAAATTCGGGGCTTGCTTGCCAATTTGTTACGCTTTCTGCGCTATTTGTGGTAGACCAACCGTAATTAAGCGTACGGCTTAAGGGGTTCGCAGGGGGGGTAAGTGTTACTGTGGTTGCCGTTGAACCGCCGTTAGTGGGCGCACCGGGTGCAACCGTTGCTTTAGACACGGTTAATATAAAGTTAGAAGCCAAAGTTGCAGTAAGGTGCGTGGCGCATTGCGCTTTGCTTGCCATAATGAATATTGTGCCTGCTTTGGTTACCGTGAGGGTAGAACCTGCTATCGTGCCTGCGCCTGTACCGCCTGCCACTACTGTATATGTAATCGCGCCTGTGCCTGCACCGCTTGTGCTTGTGATAGCGTAAGGTGTGCTTGGGTTATAGGTGTAAGCATTTGAACTGCTGATAGAAATTGTTTGGGTTGCCCTTAACACGGTAGCCGTTGCGATAGAAGTAGCAGTGCCTGTGGTGTTAGCAGTGGTAACTCTTACTGATATTGTTTGACCCACATCCGCGGCAACAGGCGTATAGCTTGCGCTGTTTGTGCCAATGTTCGTTGTGCCGTTTCTTAGCCATTGGTAAGTTACCGCGCCGAGTGCAGGTATTGAGGGGGTTGCGGTTAGGCCCGTTGTAACTGCTGTAAGTGCTGTGCCAAATGTTGCAGTGCTTCCGCCTGTGATTGTGGGTTGTCCGCCAAGCGTTGCCATAGCGGTTTTTTGTAATGTTCCTGCTGAATGGCTTACATTGTGCGTGGCAGAATCATTAGCCCTCACAAAGAAGTAGTAATCAGTGTTCGGTGTTAAGCCTGTAAATGTTGTACCTTCTTGCCATGTTGCGCTTGCGGTAGAATTAGTTGTGTTGCGTCCGTAATTAAGCGTTTGAAGTGTGGCTACTGGGCTGTGTGCGGTAAGCACCACTTGATTTGCGGTAAAGCTTGCCACTGTGGGCGCGGTTAGGCTTGCGCCTGCGGATTTGCTTAGGTTAACCGGTGTGCTTCCTGAGTTGCTTAAAGCGTGAGTGTCATTCTCAAGCGCACGCACAAAGAAGTAATATGTTGTGCCTGTGGACAAACTGCCAAATGTAAGCCCTGCTTGCCAATTTGCCACGCTTCCCACGGTATTTGTCGTTGACCAGCCGTAATTTAGCGTTTGCGTTGTGCTTATCGCGCCGTGTGCGTTAAGCGTTACGCTGTCAGCTGTTTGGCTTGCAACAGAGGGGGCGGTAAGAGTTGCGCCCGTAGCCCTGTTAACTGTTAGTGCGTTTGTGGTTGCGTTAAATGTTAATGTGGAAACGGTTATAGTCTGCCCGTTATGCGCGGTGCGTGAAAGTGCTGTGCTGTTTGCAATGCTTGTGGTTATTGCGGGGCTGTTAGAAGCAAAGTTTGCAAACGAAACATCTTTATTAGTTCCGTCATTGTGTGAAAGCCTTGCCACAAGCGCACTTAAGTTAAGGTTTTGCCCGTGCGTGTATGTAAGCGCGGGTTGCGTTTGAACCGCAATGCCCGTAACCGTGGGTGCCGCAGTGGCAGAGAATTGATAAGTTATCGTCTTTGACGCTGTTCCTGTGCCAGTAATATTTGCGGAATTTCCGTTAACTGTCCTTGTAATTCCTGTGTTTGAAGCAGGGAAAACATAGCCCGGAAGCGCATTAACCACCACCGACACTGTGTATTGCGTGCTACCTAAGAACATTGCAGGGTTTCCGTTCCAAGAAACAGTGCCAATGCTGTATTGCGTTGGGTGTCCGCTTGTCGCAGTTGTACTTGGGGTTGCAAGAATCGCAGGCGCAACAACACCAGTAATCGCAACCGTGTTAATCGCCTCAGGCGCAGCTTCAAAAGTAATATTTACTGAAGCGATATTGTCTGAAGCTAATTCGGTGTTAAAGTGTTCATAGTCACCCCCGCCAGTTGATGTTCTAAGCAAAACGGACTTGTTTGGAAGGGCAGGCGATTGAATGGTGGTTACAGTTCCATTTGTCACTTCTGAACGAACAGCCAAAACAACCGTGGCATATTTAATGTTTGTTCCAGAAATCTGGCGCGCTTGGTTATTTGATCCTGTGGAATAAAAATGAACTCTACCAACAGAAAGGTTTTGTCCTACGCCAATAGGATATGTTTCGCAGAAACCCGTTGGATCGTGCATGTCTGTCCTAACATAAGTAAAGTGGCTTGTGTTGAACTGCATAAAAACTTCTGCGTCTTGGATATTAATCCCAGAGGTGTTGTCAAGAAATACATCTATGCTTACATTGCCTGAACCTAACGCGTGAGTGCTAGGCGTGACATACCTAATCATACCGCCACCCGAAGATGCTTCCGCGTACTCAAGTTGCGTGCCGTTTTGCGTTGTCGGCGCAAGCGAGATAGGCGCAAGTGCCATTGCGACACAAAGCCCGATAAGCGCGAACGCGAATAACGCAATCAAAAGCATTCTTGCGCTACTTTTTGTAAATGATACTCCGTTTTTCATAAATATTCCTCCAAAGAATAATCTTGAATTTTTGTTTGGTTTGTTCTCTTAGTGATTTATTTGTTTTGTTCTCTTTTTCTGTGTTTGCTTTGATAAACGCACAAGCCCATTAAACTTGTTAGCATAAGGATATTTGCAAGCATTTTTGAATTGATTGCATTAGCCTTTCCGCTTGCGCTTGCTTCTTCATAGGTGCCTACTGCCAAGTTTTCAGCATCTGTTATAGGTGCAACAGGCAACGGCTCATCGGGTTCATCGGGTTCGGGTTCGCTTGTTTCGTCATCGGCGACTCTCATACCTGCGAACAAATCTCTTGCGAGGCTCATGTGCGATATGACGGCCGCTCTATCGGCGATATTTATTACGCCATCGCTATTAACATCGGCTGAAATTCTAAAAGCCCCCGATAAAATATTTGCAACACTCATGTGTGAAACTATCGCCGCACCATCGGAAATATTCAAAACTCCATCGCCGTTTACATCGCCCTTGATAACAACGATTACTTCGTCTATAACGATTGTGTCGTCATCTCTATCAAGAAGCTGAATCGTCATGCCTGTGCCAATAAATCTGCTGTCGTATTCGGAAGCATCAATCACATTTTTTTGCCTATCTAGCAGTCTGATACGATCTGGGTTCTCTAAATAGTTTGTGAACTGTTTTAGTATGAAAATTATTTCCTCATAGCCTGCAACATTGATAAGGAACACCTCTCTGTTTTGATCATAAACATATTTGCTCCTATCAATTATCTCGTACAAATCTGCTCCGAAATACAACTCGTCACAACAGTAGCAAATGTTTTCAAACTCGCCAGTAATGTCCCCTTCATGGAAATATATAAATTCAAATATGTTTCCTGTGTCTTTTGCAATTAGGATTTCGTTGCATTCACAGCCGAAGCAGGTGCGTTCTTTGCAGGCGGTTTCCGTAAATTTGCAATCTCTTCCGTCAAAATCTACACGGCACGCACAGCAAATGCAAACTTCTTTTCCGCATTCGGCGCAACAAACGCATTCGCATTCGGTATTTCCGCATTCGTCACAAACTTCGCACAATTCAGGGTTACTGCAATTCGGGCAACCCTCGCAAGCGCAGAATCCGTCATGCGTTAGGCAACAAATATCATTTTCGCAAAGATCACAATTTCCGCTATCACATTCACAGCACTTTTCGTCACCGCATTCGTTGCAATCACAATCGCAAGGATCGTGCGTTAAGCAATCACCGCAAGCGCAGAAATCGCAATTTTCATCATCGCATACGCAACAAAGCGCGTCTGCACAGAATTTGCAGGTATGAGTGCAAGCATCGTTGCAGGTTGCACAAGCACCGCACACGCAAGCCACGCAAGCGCATGAATCATGTGTTTGGCAAACGGTACAATCATCACATACGCATTCTTTGCAGTTTATAGTATCGCATACGCAACAAAGCGCGTCTGCACATAATTTGCAGGTGTGTCCGCAAGCGTCATTACAAGTTGCGCACGCACCGCACACGCAAGCTACGCATAGGCATGAATCATGTGTTTGGCAAACGGTGCAATCGTCACATACGCAGATTACGCAGTTTCCGCTATCGCAATCACAGCAATCCTCGTCTGCACAGAATTTGCAGATATGGGCGCAAGCGTCATTGCAGATTGCACACGCACCGCATACGCAAGCCACGCATAGGCAGGAATCATGTGTTTGGCAAACGGTGCAATCGTCACAGGGGCATATTGCGCAGTTAACGGTATCGCATACGCAACAATCCTCGTCTGCACATAATTTGCAAGCGTGAGCGCAAGCGTCATTGCAGGTTGCGCAAGCACCGCACACGCAAGCCACGCAAGCGCAGGAATCATGTGTTTGGCAGGTGTCGCAATCTCTGCATACGCATTCTTCGCAGTTTCCGCTATCGCAATCACAGCAATCTTCGTCATTACAATCAGGGCAAAGCACATCTACGAAAGATATTGAGGCAGGTGCGATTGTGTCGCCTAAATTTGAATGGTGGTGGAAATACCCCGTGAAATTATGTCCAACAAACGCGTTGGCAAAAGCCACATACGAATCCGAGAAAATCACGGTTAAATCGCCGTCATTTACACCTGAATTCACGGTGAAAGTGATAGTGGCAATGAGGAATGAGGGGGCAGATATTCCTGTAGCTTCTGAACCGCCTGCTGTCCTTCCGAAAACAAGCATACCGTTCGCAGGGTCGTTGCCTAAAATACTTGGCATATAGTCGCCGCTACCGCCGTGGTCTACCATTACGGTGCTTACATGGGTTAGAACGGTAGCGTCAAAAATAAGAGGGATTTGATATTGGGTTACAGGCACAAATGGGCTTGAATTGTTTTCAATCCAAATTTCAATTACAAGGTTGCCAGAGCCAAGCTTGTGAACGGGCTTAGTTGGAACAATTCTAAATTCGCCTTTGCCTGAAGATTCGGTTTTATGAACCTGTGCAACAATATCTGCACTTGAACTACTGTTAGGGCTTGCAAGGTGCGTATCGGTTTCTGCCAAACGCGCCACAAAGGTATAAGTTTCACCTGCGGTTAAACCTGCGAAAATTGCAGACGATTGCCAATTTGCACCGTTATCAATGCTGTACTCTGCACCGCTTATAGCCACAAGGGTAATAGAGGTGTCTGAGGACATAAGTAGCTGAGGGGCGTTAGGCGCATTTTGCGGTGCTTTTGCAATCTCAGCGGTGGGTGAGGACACCACAAAGCCGTCACAATTTGCAGAAGTTACCGTAACGGTTAGCGTTTGCCCGATATCCGCCTGCACAAGTGTGTAGTTGGGGCTATTGCCACCTACTGTGGTTTCGCCACGCTTCCAAACATATGTAAATGCGCCAAATGTTGCGCCGATCGGATCTGATTCAAGCCCGTCCACATTAGCGGTAAGGATTTGCCCAAAGTATGTGTTGCCTGTTATCACAACTTCGCCTGCAAGCGTTGCCCTGCCTGTTCTTTGAAGTGTACCTGTTGATACGGAACGCGCGTGAGTATCAGATTGAAGCGCGCTAACAAAGAAGTAATAATTTGTGTTTGCGTTTAAGCCTGTGAACGAAAGCGAGGATTGCCATGCGTTCAGCCCTGTTGCGTTTGCGGCGGGTGCCGTGGACGAAGTGCTAACGGCATACATTAAATCCTGCCCTGTGGCAAGGCTTGCGTGCGCAATCAATGTAACTGTGCTTGCGGTGTGTGAATCTATAGAAGGGGCGGTAAGCGTTGCGCCTGTGGTTCTTGCTACCGCCGTGGTGGGTAAAGAAGCCACTGAACCGTCACAATTTGCGGTAGAAATTCTAACTCTTATTTGTTGCCCCACATCTTCGGCAACAAGGGTGTATGTTGCGCTGTTTGCGCCTGCAATAACGGTGTCGCCTCTTAGCCATTCATATGAAAGCGCGCCTAATTCGGGAATAACGGGGGTAGAGGCAAGCGTGCCTGCGCCTGCGGTTAAAGTGTTACCAAAAGTAGGCGTTCCTGTTATTGTGGGTACGCCTGTAAGCGTTGCTTTTGCCGTGGCTTCTGCTACCCCGCTTGATACATACTCATGGTGGGTTGCGCTTTCAGCCGAACGGATAAAGAAGTAATAAGTTGTGTTTGGATCTAACCCTGTTTGAAAGTCACGGTTTGCTTGCCAAACTGAACTATTTGACGCAGGGGGTGTGTTTGTTAAGTTATACCCAACTTCAACGGTTTGCCCTGTGGGGGCAATTGGCAGAGAAGCGAATGCTATTCGTGTTGCAGTGCGTATGGTAACGGCAGGAAGAATCACAACCGCGCCCGCAGCCTTATCAATTGCGCCTGTGGGGGCTGAAGTAACCTCGCCGTCACAATTAGCCGAATAAACTCTTACGGATATGGCTTGCCCCACATCTAAAGCACCGAGAACATATGTTGCATTGTTTGCGCCGCCGATAAGCGAGCCGTTTCTTAGCCATTGATATGTAAGTGTGCCGAGTGCCGTGCCTTCGGGATCAGAAACGAGTGCGCTTGTGTTTGCGGTTAAAGTTTGACCGAAAACTTCGTTACCGCTTATGGTAACTGTTCCGCTAAGTTCGGGCGCGCCTGTGGGTGCAAATGTGCGAGATACGGTTACGCTTGCGCCAGGTGCGCCGCTAACTGTGGCTGAAGAACCCGAAATTGTGGCTGAGAAGCCTGCGGGGAAAATGTAATTAGGTTCTGCCGTAAGCGTTATGGTTACCGTGTAAGCAGTACCGCCGATAAAAGTGCCGTGCGTAGGCGTCCATACAACAGTGCCGATAGTAAAGCCCACGGGCGTAATAGGCGTTGCAGTAACAACCGTGGACGGGGTTTCACCGCCAACGGGGGCATCAATATCAAGAACCGCGTTTGCTATGCTTATAGCGGAAACCGTCACGGTAACATTTTGAGAAACAATTTCATGTGTGGTTGTGTTCTCAGGGGTAAAGGTTACATTGTGGCTTTGCGCGCCTACCGCGCCCACAGAAGTACCTGTGCCACTTGTCCAGCTAAAAGTTCCGCCTGCAACTGTAGGTAAATTTACATTAGCAAGAGTTTGCCCGAAAGTTGCCGTTAAGCCTGAAGGCCATGCGGGCGTAGGGGTAGCTTTTGCAACCGCGGTTGCGTTTGCAGAAGTAACACTGCCTGTAAGGTTTGACGCGGTTACCCTTACATTAATTATCGCGCCCGCGTCCTGCGCGTTATTAATAACATATGTGGAAGATATTGCGCCGTCTATTTCAACACCGCCACGAAGCCATTGATATGAAAGCGTGCCGAGTGGTGTGCCTGCGGGGCTTGATACAAGCGCAGTTGTGTTTGCTGTTAAAGTCTGAAGGAAAGTATGCGTTCCCGAAATTGTGGGAACACCGCTGATAGCGGGCTGTGCTAAAATTGTGAAAGAGGCAACTGCGGTTTCGTGTGCAAGATAATTTGTGGATTCTTCCCACCTTGCCCTAACGCTGTGAGTGCCTGCGGTTGAAGGTTGCACGCTTACCCAAGCACCTGCGCCGTTAAGTTGATATTCAAAAATTGCGGTTGCAGAAGTTTGTTCGGGTGAGCGTTGAACCGAAACTGAAGGCGAACCGCCTGTGGCAGGAAGTGTCCAACCTGCAAGGTTTGCTGTGGGTGTGCCTGTGCCGTTGATTTTGTTAACGGTAACGGTTACAAATTCTGTGATTGTTTCGTAAGTTGCCAAAAATGTTGCATCGGGCGTAAACCTCAATTCAAATGTGGGTGAACCTGCATTGCCCACGCTTGTGGTGCCGGGGGTTAGTACCCACGAAAAGCTTCCTAAAATAGAACTTGTGCCGTTACCGGGTAAGGAAACATTTGAAAGCATTTGCCCGAAGTTCGCAGTTAGATTTGTGGGCCAACTAATAATAGGTTCAGCCTTTGTAACAACGGTGGTTGGGGCGGAAGTAACTGTTCCCGTGAGGTTAGACGCCTGAACAGAAACGGTTAATTGTTGACCTATATCTTGAAGTGTGGGAACATATGTGGATTGCGTTGCGCCCGTAATGGGGTTTGCGCCTCTATTCCATTGATAAGTAAAGCCTTCGGGCGTTGTGCCTGCGGGATCGGATACAAGTGCGGTTGTTATTGCTGTTAAGGTTGCACCGAATGCGGTAGTACCCGAAATGCTTACACTGCCTGCAAGATTATCAAGCGCAGGTGAACCGTCTTCAAAAGTTACGGTAAGCGGGGCAACTTCGTGACCTTCTTTGTTACTGAAGTGTGTGTGGCTCATTGGCTCATACCTCGTTGTGGGCGCACGCTCTATAAAGTTATTGTCGGGTATGTGTTCTGTTGTCCCTGCCCAAATTGTAACCTGCGAACCGTGGGTTACACTTGGATTAACCGTGAATGTTATGGTGGCAATCATAACCGAGCCGCCGCCTGCGAGAATATCCATCCTGCTGGAAGAACCTAGGCCAGTCATACCGAACAAGAGATATCCGTCTTCGGGGTTATCCCCTTCCCCCTGATTAGCTCCGGCTATAGCGGGCTTATAGAGATCGGAATGCTCAAGTTCCTCGCAGGTATCTGGGTTGGTACACCAGCAGAGAGTGGTGTTCATTACCGTACTTACATGAGTAAGTACTGTAGTGTCAAAGTTTAAGGCAAGCTGAAATATGCTGAACCCTATGGGGCTGGTGTTATCAATCCAAACTTCAAGAACAAAATCCCCTGAACCAAGGGTAAATGTGCTGTCTGCTTGCAAGCGGAACACGGCATCGGGTGTTGAGGCGTTTGCCGTCATTGCGCCTGCTGGGCTGAAGGCTTGTGCCAAACATAAACCAAGTATCATTAAAGCAAGAAGTGCAAAAACCAAAACCTTTGCTACTTTTGAAAATGAAACGCTTTTCTTCATAATATAAATCTCCCCCCGCCGTGCATGGCGCACTGCGAACTTATGTGGTATCCCGCCCAAAAACATAATGACGCGCGCATATGTGAGGCTAAATGATATCGCGCCAATATGTATTAGTAAAGATACTATAAATCATACGTTCCCTTGTAAAATTTGTCAATATCTTTTTTAAAACTGGAAAAAGTTTTTTCGTTTACTGCCCAAAAAGGGTATTAACATATGCAGTAAACCTCATATTTGTGCTTTTGGGGGTTGACGAACCCAAAAAATTGTTGTACTGTAGATATATCCTAATGCTTCTTAGCAGGGGCAAAGATTACTTTTGGAAAACAATTTATGCTTACAAGAGATTTTAATTATAGGCGCATAACGCAAAAACTGCTTACAGGTGAAACCTTATGTTTGATTGCAAAAATATGCGAAGTCAAGGGTGAACTTTCGGGCTTAAAGATTGATAGCGATATCCGTGCGCATTTTCACACCCTGTCTAAAACCCAAAGCGCAAGGGCAATTAGCAAGCTTTCCCAAATCCCCGTTTGTTCACAGCGCATTGATTCGGGTTGCCTTGCAAAACGCGGTGAGTGCGATTTAAGGGCTTGCGGTGCAAAACGCTACTATGACGCCCTCTCTTCCATATGTGAAAGCTATAATTTCGTACAGCTTGGCGCAGGCGATATTATCCAGCTTTACGAAAGTTCCCGCGTTAGTAGCGACATTTTTTTAGACGGTGGCTTGCGTGCAGATAACTTAGCCCCAAGTAAAAAAACACATGATTCCGACATTGCGCATTTAACATATGTTCTTCCCCCCGTGCAGATATCTTCCGCGCTTGAAATGCTTACCCGCGCTTGTGACGGCGCGCTTGCCACAAAGGATATTCACCCCCTCTTGTTCATACCCGCATTCTTGGTGGATTTCCTGCACATTAGCCCTTTTGCATATGAAAACGGAAACATGAGCAGGCTTCTTGCCATGCTTTTGCTTCTGAAATCGGGTTACGATATCGGGCTGTATGTAAGCCTTGCCTCTATGCTTGAGAAATCAAAAACCGCATATTACAACGCACTTAAAGAAGCCTCTCTTAACTGGCAGGGCGGAAATAATGATTATATGCCGTTTGTAAAATACATATTGAATTTGCTTTATGACGCTTATCAAGATTTCAAACAAAGTCTTGCAACAATAAGTAGTAGTAGTAGTAGTAGTAGTAGTAGTAGTAAGCTAAGGCGTTTGTTTGAAGCCACACCTTTTAGGCTAACAAAAAAGCTGATTGCGCTGAAACTTCCCAACCTAAGCGTTTCCACAATAGAACAGGCACTTCACACCCTGCTTGCAGACGGCTTTATAGTTAAGATAGGTTCAGGCAAAACCACCGCTTACGCCATGGCGCAGAATAGGATTACTGTGTGATTTTCAGCGCACAGCGCACAACGCACAGCGCACAATGAAGGAATTATTTATTAAGTACGAAGTACAAAGTACAAAGTACGAATTATGGATTAAATAACTAATAATGATATTTAGAATCCACCATTGTGCGCTGTGCGCTGTGCGCTGAAAAACACTTCATGTTTTTCCCGCATATACTATTTAATGCCCTTCATTTACCGCGATTTCATTAAAAGCCTTCACTCTATTTCCGTGCCGAAAATTATCGGCAAAACCGTTCTTAACTTCCCTATCCCAATGCTTTCGTATGCCCCCGCACCGTGCGCGCGAAGGGTGCTGATTGTGGGGGCGGTTCACGCGCGTGAATTTATTACCGCACCGCTTGCTTTAAAGCTGTTTAAGGATTATAATAAGTACGGTGGTAGCCTATCGTTGCACCTTGTGCCTATGCTTAATATAGACGGGGTTATGCTTAGTAGAAACGGCTTAAACGGCGTTCCTATCTGTGAAAAACGCAAAAATTTCCTTAGAGAAATTAACAAAAGCAGTAACTTTTCGCTTTGGAAAGCGAATATAAATGCGGTGGATATTAACCTTAATTTTAACGCAGGTTGGGGCGAGGGTGAGGGAAATCTTGCTTACCCTGCGCCAAGCGGATTCGTGGGGAAATGCCCTGAGTCCGAACCTGAAACGCGCGCCGTTGTGAGGCTTATGCGCCACGGAAATTATGACGCGGTTGTAGCTTACCACAGCAAAGGCGAAGAGGTTTATTACGGCTTTAGAAGCCATGAAAAGCACGAAAATAAGGCAAAAACCTTTGCAAATTACTTGGGTTATACCCCCAAAGAAACGCCGAATTCGGCAGGCGGATTAAAGGACTACTTTGTGCAGGAAACTAACCGCTTGGGGCTAACCGTGGAAGTGGGCAGTGATTTACTGCCCCACCCTATAGAAGAAAGCGAACTTGAACCGATATATAACGCGCATAAAGGTTCTTGGGATTTGCTTTGCAACCTGTTAAACGAGAAACATGAAACGATAAACATGAAACGATAAAAGTGAAACGATAATTGTAAATAGCTATGAAACCTGAAGATTATATGCAAATTGCGCTAAAACTTGCCAAAAAAGCCTCTAAAAAGGGCGAAGTTCCCGTGGGTTGTGTAGTGGTAAAAGGTGATAAAATAATTGCAAAAGCCCATAACCGCAAGGAAAAAACAAACAATGCCACGCGCCATGCAGAGATTGAAGCAATATCAAAAGCAAGCAAAAAACTTAAAAATTGGTGGTTGGAAGATTGCGATTTATATGTTACTTTAGAACCCTGCCCAATGTGCGCGGGCGCAATGATAAACGCAAGGGTAAGCCGTGTGTTTTTTGGTGCGTATGAACCTAAATCAGGCGCGTGCGGTTCGGTGCTAAACCTTTTTAACGAAGGCGAATTTAAATTTAACCACAAGGTTGAGGCTACGGGCGGAATTTTAGAAAATGAGTGTGCTTTAGTGCTTTCCGATTTCTTTAAAGCGAAACGAAAAAGCACTAAATCGGTAGCTATAGCTACCAAATAAGGGGAATTATGGTACTAATAGTGGGGCTTGGTAACCCCGGAAAATTATACGAAAACACCTTTCATAACCTTGGCTTTCTTGCCGTGGATTTGCTTGCAAAAAAGCTAAATAAAGAGATTAAGAAGTACGATTGCCAATCACTTGTTACTGTGCTTCAGCGAAACGGTGAAAAAATTGTGATTGCAAAGCCCACAACCTTTATGAATTTATCGGGAAATGCGGTTAAAAGCCTATGCGCCAAGTACGGCGCAACCCCAGACGATATTTTCGTACTTTATGACGATTTTGAGATTCCCCGCTTTACACTGCGTGCAAGGGCATTTGGAAGCGGTGGCACGCACAACGGCATGAAAAGCGTGGTTTCCGTCCTTGGCACGGAAAGTATTAAACGAATACGCATAGGAATGGGCGATTCCGCCTCACCCAAAAAAGATTTCGTGCTAAGCCCGATACCAAAAGACGACATGGAAAACTACGCGCCCGTGCTAACAAAACTTGCGGACGCGCTGATTGATTATATTGCGAATAAAGATATTGATTTGCTTATGCGCACGCTTAATTGAGGCCATAGGGCATAGGGCATAGGGCATAGGGCATAGGGGTGGAATTATTTTGTTATGCATTTTTCTTGAGTAAGATTTTAGATTCCATAACTTTTCACCTTTTATTCTTAATTTTTAACTCTCTTCTAACAAAAACACCCCTCAGACACAGAGAGGTGTTTTTATTTTTACCTATGCCCTATGGCCTATGCCCTATGCCCTAAAATAATCAACTGCCAACACAATCATTAACATTCTTAAAAAGTTAGCATCGCGGGCGATTTTTATTGATATTGTGTCGCCTTCGCTTGCCGTTACGGAAGCGGAAACGGTTTTATCCGAATAAATGTCATAAGACGGTACTAAGGGATCACCCCAAAAAGAAAGTTCGTCTAAAAACCTTTTGGGGATATCTAAGGCAAAGGATTTATCCTGTTCGGAAACTGAATCCTTAAATCCGAATCTATTATTTCCAAGGCTTGCAATGCTTGTGGTAGTTATGTCCTTCCCTGTGGTGTTAGCTATGCAAAGTTTTGCGTTTTTATCGTAAAAGGTTATTTGCGCTATTTGTTCCCCCACGCGGTTGGTTATATAATACCCTTGCGTAACAGGCACAAGAACGGCAACAATATCCCCCTCTGCATTCTGCACAGGAAAAGCCTCTTCTTTTAAACTGTGTAAATCTCTTTTAATTTTTAATATCATAATCTACCCCGCGTTTATAGACTTATTCCGTTTCAGTCGCGCTCGCTTCGGTGGCAGGTGCTTGCTGTTTGCCCCCTGCCGTAAGAAGAATTGTTTTAATTTCATAAGGTTCAAAACTTAGCTTCTTAATATCGCACTTGCCGATTACATTTTCAAGCATATCCGTTTCCTGCGCATTTGTGTACTGCTTTAGAACTGTGAGTGCCGTTTCGGTTTTGATACCTGCGTCCTCGTAAAGCCTTATCACAATGCCTTTTCCGCTTTCGGCGGGCTTAATTGTTTCTATTGAGATATTAGTTTTGTCTGTGGACGCAACCGAACTAAACTCTGCACCGTTTTCAGAAATTAAAAGCGGATTATTAAATAGGTAGGAATGCCTTGCGGTTTCCGCCTCGTTGAATCCGCCCTTGTGGGGGTAAACCGCGTAACGGAAAGTTTGCACGCCTTTATCCGCATCAACCGCAGGGTGCATTGTGCCACGAAGTAAGTTTAATGAGATTAAGCCGTTTTTAACGCGCCAACCGTATTTGGAATCAGATAGCACAGAAACGCCGAACCCGTTATCCGAAACATCAATCCATTTGTGGGCGCAGATTTCAAATTGGGCTTTTTCAATACTCGTTTCGTCCTTAGTGGAACGCTTTAAGTTTCCGAATTGAATATCGCAGGAAACGGTATCGCTGAACACTGCGGGCTTAAATTCCGCACGAAGCATTTTGTGGGTTTCTTGCCAATTAACTGTGGTGGTAAATTCCACGAAAGGTTTGCCCGCCCCGATTTCCACCGTTTGCACGATTTCGGATTTGTTATACGAATAGAAGTTTTTACGCACACCCTTAACTTCGTCTACCTCAAAATCAATGAGTTTGAACTTTTTAGGTGCGTACTTCGTGTAATTGATATCAATGTCCCATGCGTTATAGAAAAGTTTTTTATCATAATGAACATTGAGGCTATTAAGAAATTCGCCTGCGAACTCTTTGCCCGATTCTTTTTCAATAAGGCTTACAATTTCGCCGTTTTTGCCGAATTTTGCAATTAAAAACTCATTTTCAATAAAGTTTTCGCCTGCTTTCACCTTTAAATCACCCTCAAATTCTTGAAGTTTGCCTGCGGAATAGGGTTTTAGGCTTGCCGTGTAATGCTTGCCGTTCACATTCACGATTTCATTTACATTATAGCTTGTGAAATTTATTGCGGTAAGGTTATTTTCTTTAACCAAGCCCGCAAGTGCTTTGGTTTGAAGCGCGGTTAACTCATTTTCAAGTTTTTGATAACGCGCTTCCGCTTCTTCGTAAACACGCGCGATTGAAGATCCCGGTAAAATATCGTGGAATTGATAAAGCAAAACTTCTTTCCAAATCTTTTCAATTTCCGCCTTGGGATATTCCGCACCTGTGGCAACGAAAAGGAATTCCGTGTTATGAAGCATGAATTCAAGACGCCTGTTGAAATTCTTGGTTTTTGCCTGCGTGGTGTAAGTTCCTTGGTGCTTTTCAAAATAAAGTTCGCCTTTATATTCGTTCAATTTATCCCTAAACTTTTCAAGCCTCTTAAATGTTTCCGTGGTGGGTGCCATTTCCACTTTGGGCGCGCCCTTTAAAATATTACCGCGCTTTGCAAATTCCAAGTGAGTTTCCCCTGGGCCACCGCCACCGTCCCCCATGCCGTAAAGAATTGTGTAACAATCCGTAACATCTTTTTCCTTATATTCATTGAGTGCCTTAAGAACCGCATGGGAATCAAGATCACTGTTATATCCTTCGGGGGGAAGGTGGGCGAGAACGGAAGAATCGTCTATGCCCTGCCAAATAAAGCTGTGGTAAGGGAATTTATTATGTTCGTTCCATGATAGCTTGCAAGTCATAAAATAGTTTACGCCTGTTTTCTTCATGATTTGCGGAAGGTTGCCGTTATATCCGAAAACATCGGGTATGTGGCAAATCGTAACATCTTTATTAAATTTTTCTTTCCAATACCGTTTGCCGTACATAAATTGGCGCACAAGTGCTTCACCGCCCGATACATTGGTGTCGCATTCAACCCACATTCCGCCCTGCGGTTCAATCGCGCCTGAGGCTATTGCGGATTTTAATTCTTCAAAAATTTCGGGTTGATCTTCCTCAATCCATTCAAATTGTTGGGGTTGGCTTGCACCGAAAACAAAGCCGTCATATCTTTCAATGTTTCTAAGCGCGTTTGTGAAAGTTCTAACTGCCTTTCTTCTTGTTTCGCGGATTGGCCAAAGCCAAGCAAGATCAAGGTGGGCATGCCCCGTGGCAAACACGGTGTAAGGGCTGTCTTCGCCGTTTTCATATTCCGCTTTAAGAATGGCGCGCGCTTTTGCCACGCTTTCCGCCGTGTAAGGCTTTGCCACTGAAAGTGCGGATTTTATCGCCGAAGCCACGCTTAGTTTCCTTGCACTGCCCTTTGGCAAAGCAAATTGAAAATATGAAAGCGCAAGTAAATCATAATTAAGTGCCTTAATTTCGTCATTAACTATCACGATATCCGCTTGAATCAACCTTGCAGGCGGTACGGGAATGGTGGGCTTTAAAAAGAGGTTATAACCAGCGTCAAGCCAAAAATCTATAACTTCGCCCCCGTCTGCTTCGCTTTTAAATTCCACAAGTTTTTTGCCCTTTGAATAAGAGAATGCAGACATAAAACTTAATTTTTCAGTAACGCCCTGCACAGGAATGCCGTTATCGCCGTAAGTTAGCCCCTCGCCCCCAAGGCTGATTAAGAAAGCAACTTTTTGCCCTTTGGCGCATTCGGGAATAACCCCCCTAAACCTAAACCACGCGCAACCGTACTGCTTCGTACTCCATTTATCCCCTGCTTTTATGGGCGAAAATTTCAACGATTCTCTTTCCTCATAAAGCACTGGCTCGTCTGTGTAAGCAAATTCAGCTTTAAGCGTGCCGATTTTTTGATACATCCTGCTTTCCACAGGGCGCAACTTTTGTGTTAATCCTGAAAAGTAAAACTTTAAATTATCCTTTAGTTCCATGTTAACTCCGCATTTTTAATATATATATTAATGCCTTAACGGCACATACGATTATTATATCATAGCTTTTAAATATTTACAACCCAAAAGGCGCAAGCAAAGAGGTGCGGTGGCGGAATGTTTTTTGGCGCAAACTAAATAAAGAATTACAAAACTACTTTACAATGTGTATCAAATGTGTTACAATGTGAATACTATTTAAATGAGGTGCATTTATGGCAAAAAGTCAATTCATGAGCATAAGGATTGAACCCACACTGAAAGACAGGGTTGAAACTTTATTCGGCGAAATGGGAATTACCACATCGGACGCTGTTACAATGTTTTTTGCGCAGGTTGTTAACCGCGGTGAGATTCCTTTCACAATAAGAGCAAAAAATCCTAATGCCGTTACCTTATCTGCAATTGAGGAAACCGAAGATATGATTTCGGGCAAAATTCCGCTTAAAACTTTTAATGTGGAAGATATGGATAAATGGCTTGAAGAGGACGGTGCAAGCGAATGAAAACAGCAGTATATACTTCTGCCTTTAAGCATGACTACAAGCAAATGAGCAAGCGCGGTAAGGACTTGGGCAAGCTAAAAGAAGTAATATTAATTTTGCAAGCAGGTGAGCCGATACACAAAAAATATCTTGATCACCCGCTAAAAGGTAGCTACAAGGGTTATAGGGATTTACATATTGAACCTGATTGGCTGTTAATTTACAAAGCAACGCAAGATATGGTGTTTTTTGAAAGAACGGGAACGCATTCGGACTTGTTTGGCGAATAATCGTTGAAAAGTTGCGAAAAGTTAGCAAAAAGCCACCCTATAAATTTCACAGGGTGGCTTTTACAAATTGGTTTAGTTTTAATTATTTTGCTTTAGGGGTTGCCTTTGGGGCGGTGGCTTTAGGTGCTACCGCTTTGGGGGCAGTTGCCTTGGGTGCGGTTGCTTTGGGGGCAGTGGTTTTGGCGGTTGTGGTTTTTGGGGTTGTTGCTTTGGGGGCTACTGCCTTTGGCTTGGCTACTTCTGCCGTTTCTGCTACTTCTGCCGTTTCTGCTACTTCGGATTCAATTACGATTTCAACTGCGTCAGCCGTATCTGTTGTTGCCATTGGTTCTGAATCGTTATTTGCGCTGTTGTCTTCGCTTTCGGCTAAATCGGAATCTGTAACTTCCACCGCGTCACCAATATTTGCCAAGAACTCTTCATAGGTTTCATCGTCATTGGGTACTAAATCGTTGTCGTCTGAATCGGGATCTATGGGGGAAACTATTATCCTCTTCTTTTTACCGCCGAATTTTTTAATAAGGATAAATAACACTATTCCAAGTGCCAATGCACCACCCACACTGCCAAGAACAATGGCAAGGGTATTAAGTTGCCTTGGCTTAACGCTTTGCCACCTAAGTAGCACTTTTTCGCGGAATTCGGGCGAGAAATCCATCATAACTGCGTAGCCCTCTGCAAATTCACCGCCTTCATTAAGAGGATAGCGGATAAATAAATTAAAGAAATCTTCCATTTCCTCGCGATCCTCAAAGTGCTTTGTGAGGTTATTGCCTGTGGTGAGGTAAGCCTCTAAAGTATCCACGGCTACTGCGCTTGTGTAACCGATTTCTTCCATATTCTTCATGGCGATATCGGGCTTATTCAAGAAGTTAATAAACGCGTGGGCGGCGTGAGAATTGCCTGAATCTTTGGGGATAACCCAACCGTCAAACCAAAGGTTTGTGTTATCAGGAATAAGGTAATCAAGTTTATCGTTTAAACTCATTGCATAAAGCGCATCACCGCTCCAAGCAAGGTTTACGAACGCAGAACCGCGTTGCATTTCGTCCTTACCAAGATCAACTTCGTAACCGAAAACAACATTGCTTTGTTCTTTCCAAACTTTTTCCACAATATCAAGAAGTTCATCACTTACCGTGTTAATAAGCTGTGCGGGTGAAAGATTTTCATATTTTGTGCCGTTAAGCCTGCCGATTTCTTTTGCGTAAAACACTGCCACGGCATAAGCGTCACGAACGCTGTCCTTCATTAGAATCTTTTTATTAAGGTTGCTTCTGCCTGTTGCGTTCCAAAGCAGTTTCCAACCAAGTTCTTCCTCTTCGGTTAAATTCTTAATAGCGTCTGCGTTATAAAGAATGCCAAGCGTTCCCCACATATAAGGCGTCATATAGTCAAACATATCAAAATCATTATCCGCGAATGTGGCGTTAATCCTATTGGTTATGGCGGGCATGATAGCCTTATAATGCATTTCGTCTTCGTCAAGTGCAAGCTGTGAAAAATCAATCTGTTGAAGCCTTCCGTCCTGAATAAGCCTTTGCACGCCGTACTCACTCGGGCAAGCAATATCAATTCGTGTACCGCCTTTTTCCATTTTGGTTAAAAGTTCCTCATTGGTTTCGTAAGTGTTATATTCCACGGTTATTCGTTTGCCAAACCGCTGAAGATAATACGCTTCAAAATCCCTCTTGAGTTCCCTTTCGCTGTAGATATAATCCGCCCAGTTGTACACTACAAGTTTGTCGCCACTGTCTGAACAAGACGCAAGCATAAAGATACCGCCTGCAAGCATGGTTGCAATAATTAAAATTGCGAAGATTTTTTTGAACATTTTTATTACTCCTTTTTTTGTTTAATTTAGAATTAAGAATTCAGAATTATGGATTTAATATACAATGAGATTTAGATTCCACCATGTTTCTCGTTTCTCGTTTCTCGTTTCATAATGAGATTTAGATTCCGCCGTGTTTCTCGTTTCTCGTTTCTCGTTTCTCGTTTCCCTTATCTTCCCGAAGGGTTTCGCACTGTGTGCTTAACCTTGTTCTTAGGTTCGTTTCCAAGTTTTTTAGCATTATAGAAGTTTATGGAAAGCAGGATAAACAGAACCACCACAAACATTATTGAGAAAACCGCAAACCAAAAGGGTGATAGGGATTTTATGCGCGCGTCCTCATAAAGATAGGTGGAAAGGGTTTGGATTCCCTCAGTTTTGTTTAACTGCGTTATAATAAAATCGTCTATTGATAATGTGAAAGCCATTACGAATCCTGATATTATCCCCGGGACAAGCATGGGAATAATAACCTTAAAAAGTGCCTTGGTTTGGCTTGCGCCAAGATCAAGGGCGGCTTCGTAAATATTGGGATCCATTTGCATAAGGCGGGGCATTACGGAAAGGATAACATAAGGGGTGCAAAATGTGATATGCGCGATAATCAATTTTACATATCCGTTCATAAAAGAAAGGAACGGTAGCGCAAAGAACACCATTAGGGATACCGCCATTACGATTTCGGAATTTATGATAGGCATTTGGTTCACACTTTCCACCACCCTGCGAACCCGCCTTTTTAAGTTAAAAATGCCTATTGCCGAAATTGTGCCAAGCAGTGTGGCAACAACGGAAGCTATTATTGCAATTAAAAATGTGTTCTTAAGCGCAGACATTAGCGCAGGGGTATTGGGGCTTGTGAATATGGATTGGTACGCACCAAGGGTGAAGCCGTTAGGGAAGCGGAACAGCGTGGAATTTGAAAAGCTGAACACAATTACCACCATAATCGGCAAGTACATTAAAGCAAGAATCACATAAAGATAGCAGTTAGCAAGCACTTTTTTTACCATAGTTGCCTCCCTGCCGTTTGCGCTTTGTTAAACTTGTTCATAAACATATTAGACACAAGAACAAAAGCAAACATAATCAAACTCATTACACTGCCCACACCGTAAAGCCCTTGGTTGAATTTTGTGTAAATAGAATCACCGAATAAGAACACCATGCCGTTAGATAAAAGCGAACTTATTGCAAATGTGGAAATTGTGGGGATAAACACCATGGTTATACCGCTAACCACCCCCGGCAAGGAAAGCGGAACGATAACCTTTAAAAATACCTGCATTTCGCTTGCGCCCAAATCCCCCGCCGCCTCGGCGAAGTGCTTATCAAGGTTGGTAAGCGTGGTGTGAATAGGCAAAATCATGAAAGGCAAAAAGTTATAAACCATGCCGAATATCACCGTGCCAAGCCCAAGCTGAATTCCCATAAGATCAAATAATGCCTTTGTGGAAAGCGTCCTGATAAGGAAATTAACCCACATGGGCAAAATGAACAGCAAAACGAGAGTGCCTGATTTGGTGTATTTTGCAATAAAATATGCCACAGGAAAGCCGATTGCAAGGCAGATTACCACCGTAAAAAGCCCCACAAGCATGGATTCAAGAAGCACAAGCAAACCGCTCGGGCTTGAAAAGAAATCGGCAAAATTTTGAAATGTGAAGCTACCGCCTGCCATAAATGCGTTGGCAAGAATCATTACAAGGGGTATAACCACAAAAAGCAACATGAACAGGATATACGGATAGGAAAACACTTTGCGCGTTATCCTAAAGTTCTTAACTTTCTTAAATTGTGAGTTAAAAAAGTTAACCGCCTTGTTCATTATCAGCCTCCGCCAACCTTTCCACAATAATCTTATCTTTTGAAACGGATAAGCCCACGCGATCGCCTTTCAGCCAATCGTCATCTGTGTCTATAAAAAAGCTGTAGTAATTATCCGCACGCACCACGCATTGATAATAGCTACCCTTGTAAATGCTTGAAACTACTACACCGCCGATAATCCCGTCTTCCTCGTCATCATGAATCACTAAATCGTCAAAATCAATTTTAACTTTAACTTTTGTGCCTGAGGGGAAATCTGCATTGCAGGGGAATTTGCCCTCGCAAATTTCCACAATATTGTTATCCCACATTTCTGTGTCAATCTCGTTAATTATGCGTGATTTCCTCATAATATGCAAATCAGAGGGTTTTATATAAAGCCCCACTTCTTCGCCGATATCGCACTGAACATTATCATGAACCAAGATTTCATATTCACCCACCATGCAGGCGTTTTCATAATGATCGCCTTTAAAGACGGATGATGCAACCTTTGCATGGATATGCGCTTTGGGGCTATCACTTGGTAAAATATAAATATCTTCGGGGCGGATTAAAACATCCACAGGTTCATTTTTCTTGAATCCGGTATCCACACACTCAAAAACGGTATCCATAAACTCAACTTTTAAATCTTTTAGCATTACACCGCTAAAGATATTTGATTCACCGATAAAGTCTGCCACGAAAGCATTTGCAGGTTCGTCATAAACCTTTTGGGGCGAAGCAATTTGCTGAATTTCACCGTCCCGCATGATAACAATGGTGTCCGACATGGTTAGGGCTTCCTCTTGATCATGCGTTACATACACAAAAGTTATGCCTATTTGCTTATGCATATTTTTAAGCTCAAGTTGCATATCTTTGCGCATTTTTAAATCAAGCGCGCCAAGCGGTTCGTCAAGAAGAAGAACTTCAGGTTCATTCACAAGCGCGCGTGCAATGGCAACGCGCTGTTGCTGTCCGCCTGAAAGGCTGTTAACATGCCTATGCCCGTAGTCCTCAAGATCAACCATTTTTAAAGCGTCATTTACTTTTTTTTCAATTTCTTGCTTTGTGTACTTTCTGAAAGTTTGATAAGAAACGCCCTTTTTATCGGTAACAACTTCACCCAAAATCTTTTTAAGTTTTAAGCCGAAAGCAATGTTTTTAAAAACATTTAAATGCGGAAATAGTGCGTACTTTTGGAAAACTGTGTTAACGGGGCGTTTGTGGGGGGGGATTTCGGTTACTTCCTTACCGCCGATAAAAATCTTGCCTGCCGTGGGCAGTTCAAGCCCTGCTATCATTCTTAGCGTGGTGGTTTTGCCACAGCCCGAAGGGCCTAAAAGTGTAACGAACTCACCCCTCTTAATATTGAGGCTGATATTCTTTACCACCGGCTTAGTTCCGTAACTTTTGGATACATTACGGATTTCAATAATATTATCTGATTGCTTTCTTGCAACCCTGTGCTTCTTTTGCTGTTCTGCCACCAAAACCAAACCTCCCTTTAAGGATTTTTAATTTTCGCGACTTGCACGCGCGGCGCGCGTATATGCGCGCACGATAATTATGATACGATAATATCAGTTATAAGGGGGGGTGTCAATTATTTTTATATATTATTTTTAAAAAATTATTTTGAAAAATATTTGTTGTTTTGCCTTAGTTCTTGCCACGGCGAAATTTGATTACCGCGCGGTTTGCCCCACTCGGTATTTTTCAAGCTCATTAAACAAATACTGTTGCCCTTGAATGTGAAGCAATTCATAAAGTTCCACAATGTAAGAAAAGAAATCATATTTCGTAAAAACCTCGTAAACCTCTTTTCCGCTGAGATTGTACGCTTTTTTATGTTCCTCTATGGCAAAAATTAAATACCTTAGTTCCTTAGTCATGCTATTGTTCCTCGGGCAGGGTTAAATGCCCTGTGTCTATTTCCTCGCAAAGGATTGCAAACAGCATTGTGGTGCTGTAATGCCAAACCCCTGTTTCCGCGTCCTCAATCAAAAAGTACAGCTTTGAATTATAAAGCGTTTCTATGGCTTTTTCTTGCGAAAGTCCGCGCTCCTCTATTAAAAGCTGAATTAGTTCGGTGCTTATTAAATCCAAAGGTATCGGCACTTCTTTTATGCTCATATTTATTCTTCCTTAAACTATCGTGCTTTTAACAAACTTAAGTAGCGCAAGTGCCAAGTCTGTTTTAAAAAGCGTTTGTGAGAAAAGCCTCTTAACCTTTAGCTTCTTAATGGTTGCAGAAATATCGTATACCCCGCGCTCAAAATACCTAATTGTTTCATACACATCGTCATTAGCCACAGGCCCGATAATTAAATCGTAATTATCTTGCAAATTAGCTGACTTGCGGTTTTTTACCACAAACTCCAGCCACTTTGCATCGGGCTTTTCAAACTTTAGGATTTTAAGCGTTTTCTCGGCGGTTTTTAAATCAAACTCATATTCGCAAACTATAGGTGTACCGATTGGAAGCCCAAGTTTATCCGCACGCAGAACCACCTTTTTGGCAAATTCCGATGCCTGCTCAAAATTATGCGTGGTATAAAAGCCTCCGCCAAAATCAAGCGAATGCGCGGGCTTTCTTATTTCTGGCGCATTAACAATCATATTGCTACCGTGATATAATTTCATTTCAACCTCGCAAGGACTTATGCGTTGGGAACCGCAATCTGCCTAAAGAATCCGGTGTATCTGTGTCCGTTATACCAGCCTTCTGTTAGATGACCCGCCCAACCACTTGCGCCAGTCGGCAATGAGGCAGTGGTGCGAATGTCTCTTGCGTTTGAACCTGTGCCTGTGCCACCGATATTTTGGAAGTTTGTTAATTCGTTAATTATTGCGGTTCTAAAGCCAGAATCGTTCGTGGCGCCACCGATTAGGAAGGTTCCGTTGGAACCTTGCGTTCTGACTGTGCCTGAGGCATGGTAGATTCTGATAGCGTGGAAGTTAACCGTTCCGCCTGAACTCTGAACGCTTGCGTCCCTGCCTGCGAAATTGCCCACACGCACGAATTGAGGCACCGGCGAGGGGTTGGCATCGGCGTTAACAGACATATGGGTTATAGTAACAACGCCGTTAAGCACGCAACCCGAAACCGTACCGCCCATGCCCACTATACCGCCATGGAATGTGTAATTAGTGCCGTTGCTACCCGATGTGCGTGAGATTTGAAGCTTACCCCTAATTGAACTGTTTGAAACTAACCCGCCTGAGTTAAAGCCTGCCACACCGCCGAAGTAAATTGCGCCTGTTTCCTGCGTGTGTGCCACATGCGTTCCTCTGTTTGAACTATTGGGAACGACATTATAGAAAGGATACCAAGTGCCGTTATTTCCGCCCATAGGAAGCGATCTTACTAAAGTGAAAAGATAGTCATTCGGCAATGCGCCTGTGGTATAAGCACCCGAATCCGCGGTGGTTTCAATTATTTGGTTATTATAAGCAGAAACCGTGTGCGCGTAGATAACTGTGCCTTGGTTTATAGCCACATGCGCGCCGTAAGCCCCGCCTACGCTTGTTAGCCCGCCAAAGTTAGTGAAGAAGCGGTGGTTACCTGTGTTAGAATATTCCAACCTTGCGTTAGCCCTGTTAACCCCCACTATACCGCCTGCATAATTTGAATTGATTCTCACGGTGTGAAGCCCGTTTGTGCCTTCGTTTGAGGTATTCCATGTTTGTCCGAAGCCAAGGCTTATGCCAAGCCCTGCATAGGTTATTGTTCCCCTGTTTTCGCCCGCAATGCCTCCTGCGCCGAACACGGTAGTTAGGTTTCCTTCTGCATTTTGTGTCATAGTGGGTGCGCTATTACCTGTTATGCCTGTGCTTGCGCGTGAATTTATTGTGAACGAACCTGTGGCATAAACTTGAGATATGGTTCTGCCCACACCGTTAAGCCCAATAACACCGCCCACCACGCTTGAACTTAAAGTGCCTATGCTTGCGCCTGTTGAGTTATTGCTTGTGAAATAGTTAACGGTAACTCTTAGCATTGCTTCGCCCGCTGTACCCGTTGTTCTGCCCACTGCGCCACCCACATGGCTACCTTGCGATTCCACATTTTGTGCGGTGCTTAAGATAGTTTTAAATGAATCTACCAATCTCGCGCCTGTGGAAAGCGTGCCTACGATACCGCCTGTTCCAAAGCCTGCGGTACTGCTGTTTCTAACCGTTACATTCGTTACTTGAACACCTGTAATCGTACAATGCTCAGCGAAGCCCACAAGCCCGCCCACATTTGAACCGTTTCCTTGAATGATACCCACGGTATCGCCTATGCGGATATTGCTGATTGAAGCGATATTTCCGCTTGTGCCGACCGCTCTTGCCACAAGTAGCCCCACATTGTTATTCCCGCCAAGCGAAATGTTAGTTGCCGAACGCTGAATAACCAAATCTCTTATTTGCCCGTTAGCACCAAGGCGCGCGAATATGCCCACCCCGCGATCGTTAGTTAGCGCGTTAGCACTCATTGCGCCCAAAGTGAGGGTTTGGTTATTTCCCATGAAAACTCCGTTAAACCCATCTCCCCCTGCCTCCACAGAATCGCAGAACAAGCCCCTTGATTGAAACAACGCTCCGCTGGGGCTTAAGGTAAAGCTTGCCGTTAGAATAAAGTGCATTCTTCCGCTTGCACCGCCCGTGGTGGAAAAGGTGCGGTTGTTAATTGTGTAAATAAATTCCATGCTGTCTAAATGGCTAACGGAACTTATTCTGAAAGGGCTTTGAGGCGTTCCCATACCTGCTTGAGTAAGGTGTGAATCTTGGAAAGGATAGGCGCGCCTTGAAATTGCGCTTGCTTCCGACACACTGCCGAAAGCAAAGAATCCGTAAGTTCTTGCGCTTAAAGCAGGAACTTCTGAAAGGAACAATCCGTAACCTCCGCGGAATTCAATGGTTTGAGATCCTGAGAAGCCGGTAAACATTCCGTTAAGCTTATTTATGAAAGTTCCCGAATAGTTAGAAGGCGCGGAATCCCTTTCAATAGGTACATTTTCTATAAGGACAGATGTGCCACTCACATTTATTTGTTCCGAAAGCCCCGTTGCCGTGCGCAACCTTTCGGGCAAGAAAAGCACGGATTTTTGGTTAGAACCGTCTCCGTGATATAGGTTTGTGATTTCAATAGAGGTGAACGATTTAAATTCAAAGTACACAGTCATTCTTTGAGTAACCTGCACCACAAAAACTTGTTGATAAATATCTGAGTGGTTATAACTTGGATGAGGGTTAATTGTTACCCTTTGGTTTGCTTCGTTAAGATAGTAAACGCTTAAAAATCTTGTGTATGTGCCTGCGATTGTGCCGTGAACCTTTGAACCGAATGTGCTTTCCGAATGGGGGTTATCAAGCTTAAAGCAAACCCAATCACCCACCTCAATTTGGCGCGAAACAGACGCTTGGGGCTGAGGGGGCGCATTCAAATTCCAGTTGCTTAATTCCATTGTTTTGCCAAAGCCGAAGAATAGAATTCCGGGGGTATAGTTTCTGTGGAAGATGCTATCGCTGTTTGCCGATAGGTTTTGCGCCGTGATTGTGGCATTATAAATCCTTGTGTAGCGCGGGGCAAATAGATAAGATTCCGCCATTCGCACGGTAAGCACATTGCTTACCCTATCAATTCGGTAAAAGTGTGAACCTGTGATAGCCCCGTCATAAGTAACTTCTTCATAGGTTTGCGTGCTTGGGTTAAACACCGTCCAATAGTCAAATCTCAATCCGTTAGGCACAGGGCGCACGGTTATTGTGGAATTGAAATCAAAATTGCCCCACGATCTTCCGTTTTCGGTTATTTGAGGTGTAGGCCCGTCTGCCCCCTCAATATATACGCCTGATTGGGATAAAGCAGACCACGGCACAACATCTATTCTTTCCACGCGGTTAAACCTTGCGCGAAGCCTAAGCGTTGCGAAAGATCCGGCACCGATATAGCTATTGGCGGAATTCCACATAGGCAAATCTTCTTCGTAAAACGCGCTTTCGTTTGCACGGTTAAAGTACGAAAGTTTTAGAAGTTCCGAAACGGTGATTGTGTAAGACGGACGGGTGGAAAGCCCCGGTAACCGCTTCCATTCACCGCCTGTGCCGTCCTGATTAGGTTCATAATATTCCCAGAATATTGTGCTGTACTTTCCTGCCTCAGGCCCGTTTACATCAAGCCATGAAAGGGTTAGCACATTATCGTTCCAAATATTATAAGGGCTTAGTGAAGAGGTTACATTGGGATCAAGCCTGTTAATCCGTGAGGGAACTTGGAAGCTAAACGCGGTGTTGTTGTGGCGATCAAGCAGGTTGGTAACTGGTTGGGTTTGGGCTGAAACCGATCTTCTTAACGGCAGGTAGCCAAGCCAACTCATGGTGTAATTAGGCACGGCAAGCTGAATCATGCCGGGGTTAAAGTAAGCGTCAAATTGGGGATTTGAATCATAATGAGGATTGGGATAGCTGTTTTCAAGCGTTATATTTAAAATAGGTACGAAAACCGCTTTAACATCAACCACAAATTTGCCGTCCAAGCTGGCAATAGGTATTGCAAACGCACCTTGATCCGTAAGCCTTAACAAAGCCGTGTACTCTTGCGGTTGGGGGAAACCACCGCCAAGGTGGCGGAATGTGTTAATTCCGTTCACGGTGTAGCCCACAAATTGGTATCTTACATCCCATGTGCTTGTTTGCACCAATTCCAAATAAGGAAGCCTGAACGCTATTTCACTGTCAAAATCGTAGTTTCCGTTTGCAGGGGACTCAGTAAAGTGAGGCTTGTTCCCTTCCCACGGCAGGTTGCCTTCATTATCTGAGAACAGCACGACACTGCTTTGAACGCTTATGCGCTTCCAAAAACGCACGGTGAATTCCATATTTTCAGACGCAAACACGGTGATTACAACCCTGTTTACAATCTTATTCGCAATCGGATCTTTATCCCCGCTTGAAGAAGTGCCGTCCTCATAATGGTATTCAAAGCGCACATATCTTTCCCAATTGGGCATTTGGGATAGGCTTATCCAGTTATTTGTGGGGCGTCTGAACCCGTCTGCCCCTGCGTTAGGCAGGAATTCGTGGAATAAAATATCGTCAAACCTATAATTATCTCTTGCTTGCACGGTTATGGTGGCAACAGTGTTAACCATAACCCTTTGGCTTGCCGAAACAGACGAACCGTTCACGCTAACCGTACCGCCCTCACCGGGGTTGGCAACCGCGCCCACGCTTTCCAAGCGGAAGCTAAAGTTCATTGTGTTAGCAAAGTACACATGGATAAGTGAATCCCCTGTGATTCCCCTGTTAACACCGCCCACTATTGTGCCTGCGTCTAACCTATTGGGAATGAGGGTTTGCGAATTGCTGATTAAATCGTTTTTATATTCAACGAAATAAAGTGAGGGGTTGGCATCGCTTCGGTTTGAACCTGTGTACGAATCTTGTGCGGAAATGTTAAGCCTTGCACCGCTTAAAACCCTGTACGAATATCTTCCGTTAATGTTAATATCGCTGTTTATGAGGTTAATGAGTTCGCTGTTCAAGCCGTCTGTTATATCTGGCGCAGAACCCGCATTGTACGATGCCCTTACCGCCACATTTGAATATTGGGTATACCTTATAGTATTGTTAGCAAAGCTACCCATTGCAAACTTGTATTCCGGGTGAACTTCAATATCCACATTGTAAACTTGGAATACAACTGCACGGAATTTTCTGTTAGTTAGCACACCGCTTTGAGAATTTGCCACAAATTGGCGGGATACCGTGTAAGTTAGCATAGTGCCGTCTGCCATAGGCAAGTTAATGCCGTTAAGTCCGCCTCTCACATAAACCCAAACGCCCTCAATTTCTTCCATGAAACCTGCGAAATAATAATTATCGTAAGCTTCTTGGTTGGTGAACGCAAAAGTTAAAGTTACAGGGGTAAAATAATTGTGAGAAAGCCCCGAAGCGGATTGATTACCGCCAAATTCCGCCGTTAGGGTGAAAATATCGGCAAAAGGCGTGCTAACAGGGGCTAAGCCTTCCCTATAAAGCCATGTTTCAAAGTGGCTTGTGTAGCTGATTATTTGAGTGGTGTAACTTATAAACACCGTTCTGTTAGTTTGCGAATGGAAATCCAAAAGATCAATCAGCTTGCCAGAGGCAAAAAGATTTATAAAGGTTGCGCTAATTTCGTCCGCAGAGGGGGTGTAAAGGATATCGCCAAGCGCGTTTGTGATTGAAATAGCGGTAATCCTATACCCTTCAGACGGGGTTTGCGTTACGCGGTTCGGCGTGCCGTTCACATTAAACGCAATTGTGCTATTGGGAACAAAGGGTTGCAATGTGGAATCACCGCCCCTGTTTCCGTTCACGCTGAATTCCACATCAAAGGAATTAAAGCCAAATTGCGCTTGGATTGTAAGCGTGGATAATTCATGCAAAAACGCTTCGGATATATAAGGTTCAAGCAATCCTGCCAAATCAAATGTGTGGTATTCGTACACGAAACTTGGATCAATAATAGAATAAACGCTTGCCACGCGCGCACCGTTCACGGTTAGCAAACTTAAGTGCCTGCCGTACTGCGCACGCACCACAATGTTAAACCTTGCGTGGTGCTGAATGAACAACTGCCCCGAATCACTGGTTTGAATATCACCGAAGAACGATATTTCGCCACCGCTTATAGGTAGCACCGTAACATCGTAAGTTTTAACACGGTAAGTTACTGCTACCTCAATATTGCCCGAAACACCGCCGATTACAGGAATAACATAGTAGCGGTTTGCCGTGTCATAAGATATGCGCTGATCGCCCCCGATTGTGGCGTAAGTGGCACTAACCACCACCGAATCACCCTGCCCGAAAGCGTTTCTAATAATTACGCTTACAGAGGAAATTTCATAACCTGTTACGGGAATTAAGTAAATATTAAGCGAATCGCCGAACCAAGCACCGCGGTGCGAACCGCTAATATCTGAGCCGTAAATTACCGAACCGTTCCATGACACGGAATTTTGAGTTATCGGGTGTGAAGCCGAAACTTCGGTAAACCACCTGCCTGTCGTACTACCGCTTGAGGTTAACACCGCGCCTGAAATTGCATTTGCTTTAGCCCCTGCCTGCACTGAGTGTTCGGATTTATAATCACCGTCAAATGAAATGTTATAAGCCGTGCGCCTGTGTAAAAACTCAATGCGCACTGCGCTTTCCACATTCCTGATATCAAAGCCAAGCCCTGCCCACGCGCCAAAAAATTCAAGGTTTGGAAGTATAATTCCGTTATTAACCGAAACCCTTATATCCCCAGGGGAAAGGTAATATCCATATTCCGTTATTACATTTTCAATTACCACTGTACCGCCGAAATCCACTGAATAACTGCCACCTTGAATGCCCGCAGAAAGTGCTTGCTGGCTGTACACAAGGGTAACTTCAAATGTGCGCATACGGTAAGTAATGCTAAACGGCACTGCCGAAGTAGCAATAAAATTATGCTGATACCGCTGGTTTCTTTGGGAATCTGTTAGCTGTAAGCCAATTCCGTTTATGCTAAAGTTTTCCGTTCTGTAGCCGTTAGCGGAATCGGGATCTGCTTGCAACCTTAAATTTGCATTGTGCGAAGCGCGCACCTGCGTGGCGGAATTGCCTATTCTTTCCACAAAGCCCGAAGCGGTAACAATGCGATCGGCATCGCCACCTGCCCACTTCATAATCCATTCGCCGTTTTCGTAAACGCGTTCAAGAACTTTGGTGCTATCTAAGTAAAGGGTTGTTTCGCCGTCCTCACCCTGATTAGCGTTAAGCGTTATTGTATAGGTTGATATTCTGAAAAACGCCTCTAAATTTAAATCAGAACGGATTTCCGCGCTAACTCTGTTCTGCCTTACGGTGGAAGTCCTGTCTGCGCCGTTCACAAACAATGCGCTAAGAGTATAGCCTGTGCCTGCGTTAAGCACCACATTGTACGCAATGCCGAATTCTTGCTTTCCGCCCACGGCTTCGGCAGGTGCGCCGTTCATAGGGTTAGTTAAAGCTATGCTAACCGAACCGTTGAATGCAAAGGGTGAACCGAACGCTTGCGGAATCGCGCCTGCGCTAAACTCAAATAAATCTCTTGTGAATTCAATTTCAATAACTAAATCTGCCCTAACGCCGTTATAAATCATTTGGTTTGTGGCAGAGAATGTTCTTGTTTCGGATTGATGCCCAAGTTCGGGATCAATCCAGTTTATTCTAAATAGGCTTACATGGTAACCCCTTAGAATAACTGGGCGTGCCACGAAGCGAAGATTTTGCCCGTAGCTAATATTTCTATAAACCCCTGTGAGCCTATCACTGCTTTCGCTAAACCTTGGCAAGCCGAATATCTCAAAAAGCCCGAAATCGGAAGCGTTAGTATCAATGTTTCTAAAGTTAGGGCTACTGTTGCTGATAGTATAGGATACCGAATACACATTTATGGCATAAACCACGCGGATAACAATCCTTGCATCTATACCGCTTAACCAACGGTTTACAAGCGCGTTATTATTCGGGTTAACATCGTCTGCCTTCCATTCGGAATCGGGCAGTTCAACTTCGCCCGCACCGTAATTGATAAACACCTTGCTTATGTGCCACCCTAAATTTGCTTGCATCATTAAAAGCAACCTGCCGTTTGCAAGAACCTGCAAATCTGAATTGCTTGTGGGCGCGCCGTCCTCTAAGGCAACTTGCGTTCTTCCGCCCTGCGTTTGAATAAGGCTAACGGAATATCTGTTGGGCGCAAATGTTACCACGATATTTGTGTTTTCGTACACAATGCCCGAAAGTATGCCGTAAGTGATTCTATAAGTTCTTCCGTCCATTACGAACTGATCCAGCATCCTTGAATCAACGCTTCTTCCGTCCACAATTATGCTTTCAATGTGGTAGCCGTCTATAGCTTCAAGCGGAATGCGGTAGCCGTCCCCGTACGCCCTTTGGGACAGCACCCCCGAAGTATAATCAGGGTGGGGGATTCCCCCTGCAATAATATCCTGAGGGTGAACAAGAGTAATTAGGAAACTCAAGGTGATAGGTTCAAACACTGCATGCACGGAAATGTTTGCCACAAGAATCACCGAAGGCAACCTGTGAGTGATAACGCCTTGGTTGGTGCTTTCCACAATGGAATCATAATTGATATCGTTAATAAAAAGGGAAACAAGCCTTTGCCCTGCCCCGGGGGCGATTCTTAATTCAAGATTCGCATCGTTCTGTTCAAATGCGTCCTTATTCGCGCTTACCACCCCTCTGCCTAAAGAGGTTATTCCTATAATGAATAAATCCTGTTCAAACACGACATAAACATGGATTGACGATCTCACATTTTCAATGGTGTAAGTGTGGTGATCGGGCTGAACGCGCACACCGTTTACGGTGAAATATTTAAGCGAAAAAAGGTTAATATCTTGGGGCGAAAAGTAAAATGTGATTCTGCTACCCATGGTAACCGTTCCGCTACCTGTTTCTTCGTTACCGCTTGAGGGCGAAGTTGAACCGAAATAGTTTAGGATTGAACCGTCTGGATTTGTGTACGCCACTCTAATACTGCCGAACTTTGCGCCCATGGTTAAAATCATATCGTCCCCAATCGGTTCTTCGTAACCTATAGGTATAAAGATTTCCACATCTTCGGTAATCCTATCCACCGTTACCCTGAATTGCCTTAAACCGCCACCCGCAGGGGTAATGGACACGGTGGTTAAAATGCTACCCAAAATTTCGGGAATAGTGGTTGTGGGTAATAGCTGATTGTTAAAGTTGCGCACTTCCACGCTTTCGGCAAGAATGCGCCTGTTTGCTTCAAGCAAGAATACCACTTCCCATTCCGTGCCGTAAAGCACCGTTTTGGGAATATCGCCCGAAACTGCGTTTACTGAACCTGAGAAGCCCAATTTAACCTCAAAGTTAAGAGGGGAAGCGGTAACCCTTACGGTGTAGCTTTTTCTTAGATTGTTAATCGTAAGCGTGTGTTCTGTGGAATTATGAAGCACAAATTCAAGCCTTCCGCTTGGCGCGCCAAGTTCTGCAATTTCTATTGAAGATATGTAAAAGCCTGTGAGTGCGTACACGGTTAAAAGCACATTTTGACCGGGGGAAAATGTGTAAGAAATACCGTCTGAACCCAAGGAAATGCGTCCGCCACCGCCGTGCGAAACAAATGAGTTAGGCGCTCTTTCAAAATTTACGCTAAATTGGCGCAATCTAAATTCAACCCTAACGGTAATATCGTTTGTGATTCCGTTCACAGAAATTGTTTCGGTTGCAGACATGAAGTCCAGCACAACCTCAAATTCTTCCGCGATTTTATAGGAATGCACATAAAAATCGTCTGTAGTGTAAGCGGTGATAAACACGCTTTGCCCGAATCCTGCCACCGCACTTGTTTGTGAAAATGAACCAACGCCCACTGTTTCCACATTAACAAAATAGTAAATTTCGGCAAATTCCGCCGTAATCCTAAAGTTTGCCACCAAATTAAGTGCTTCAAGCCTCAGGCTTGTTATCCTTTCGTCTGCCCCTGCAAACAGCGTGGAAAGTTCCACTTGTTCGCCCTTAATAAATATATTGGAAAGATTGGTTTGAGAGGCAGGTGAAAACAAGTTTACATTTATGCCGTTAATAAATATGTGCTTAATGAAAAAGCCTTCGTTTGCAACAATTGTGAAAATCGGGTTTTTGTTTACATTATAGGGGTTTAAGGTGTTCTCAGTAATCGTACCGCCGTGCCTACCGCCTATCATTGCGGGCTGTTCTATAAAGGAAAAGAATTCAATCAATTCGTAAGTAACATTTATAACCACTTCGCCTGTAATCATTTCCATTACAAGGGTAAACCGCGGTGCGCGTTGGGGCAGGTTGCTTACAGGCACACCGCCCACGGTAATGCTTCTTATAAAATATCCTGTTTTAGCGGAAATCCAAATGTTTCGTGAAGCGGAATCTTGCACGGTTATTTCCACATTCACATTTTCGCTATGCCCTGTGTTGTTTTCGGAAATCTGCCATTCAATAAGCCCTGAATCGGCAGGTGTAGAACCGTTAAAGATAATTAGCTTGTGTTCTGCCGAACGGAAGAACAGCGTAATTTTGTAATCCGAAAGAATGATTTCGCCTGTTTCGGGCAAAGCAATTTCATGCTGTGTTGCGCCTATATCAACACGGCGGACGCCGTCTGAACTTTCAATAATGTAATAAGCGATTACAAATCCGCCGTCTGCGGTTGCCCTCAATAAATAAGGTTTGGTAACATCAAGCGCGCGGATTCCGATAACGGAAGCAAACGCACCGCCGTCCTCACTTAAGGAAGCTGTTCCCCTGCCGTTAATCTGCACCGTTAAATCTCTTCTATCCACCACAAAGCGCGGATAAGCCGTGATATTGCTGTGAATCCTATATTCCTTATTAACCACAATGTTCGTGCCTACCACGAACCAACCTATGAACACATGGTTTTCCTTTGCGGGGGTGAAATTGGGGAATGTGCCTTCCGCGGAAAGAACATCGTCATACCTAAATTCCACGGTGCGGATAACTTCGCTGTTTTCGTTTAGGAAAGTAAGATTGTATCTTAATTTTTCAAAATGCGCAATAAGTTCTGTGGGGCGGATAAATGTGGTGGCATTTGTGATAAGCCTTGGGTTTCCGCTTGCGTCCGCTTCCGAACCTGCCATAAACCAACCTTTAAATTCAAAGCCTTCCACGGGGTTAGGTTTAATTGCGTCAAAAATAACCAAAGGATCTGCCACTATAGTTTGGCTAAAGAGGCGGATAAGCGGAACACCTGCCGAAATTATGTTTGTGTGGATAGGTAAATTGTTGCTTGTGAAAACAAGTTCGCTTGTGTCGTAAATTAAATTTGCACGAAGTTCAAGGCTTTCAATGTACATTTCGGGTTCGGGTTCGCTACTGCCGAACTGCTTTCCAGGGGTGGTGAACATCACTGAATACTGCCCGTTAGAATGAATTATTGTTCTGAATGAAAGCGCAAGCCTGCTATGTTCGCCCCCTGCGGTAACCGAAGAAACCACAACGCCGAAGTTCTGTGTTTGCATGGGTAACGAAATCCATTCATTATTCGCGTCCTTAACTTCCCACCCTGCAAAAGTTCTGTAAGGGTTAGGCAAAAGCCTTAAATCCGCCTCAACCCCTTTTGGGTAAAACGGCATAATTTCGCCTGTGGCAAGAGGAAGCCCCTCAATGCCTTCTGTAATTTGAAGGCTTACATTAGTTGCGTATCTTTCATAGCTTGGGATAATAATTAAATCCCGCGTAACGGAATTGATTTCTTCATTGCTTACATTCCAATGCGTAAACCTATGCCCGTAAAGTTGCATTTCGCGCCTGCCGATATCGGGAATCATGGTGGCAGGATCGCCGTGGAAAACCCATTGTTCCCTCGGGCTTGTGCCGTCTGGGTATCTAAAAATTACAAGATAGCGTTTTTTAACAAATGTAGCCGTAAAGTCCTCGGATTTAGAAACCCCGAAATCCGTTCTTGTGGCGGTTCTTCTTCCGTCTGACCAGTGGGAAAATTCGTATCCTTCGTCTGGCACGGCGCGCACGGTAAGCGCGTTTTCGCCTGATTGCACATCTTGCACGGCAGGGCCTTCCACCCTTCCCCCTGGGCCTGCGGGGACATAAGTTAACCTTAGGGTTACAGGGGTGATAACCACAGGGACGGTTTGCGTGAATCCGCCGAAGCTAAGAACCACATTGTCAATTTCCCCCGGCTTGCTTGTGTTTAGCCCCATAACCGTTAAATCGGTTAAACTTCTTGTTTCAACTTCGCCGTTGCTATAATGAATTTCAACTTTAACTTGGGATAAATCCGCCAAAACGCCTATGCGCCCGTTATTTAAAAGAACTATCGCTTCAATATCCTTGCGGTTAGGATCAATGGCATTTGCGTCATATCCGGGAATTTGCTGATTATAATAATCCAAAACCACAGGCATGATAAGCAACGCGGAAACGATTGCAATTACCGCCACTGCAAGAACTATCAAAAAGCCTATGTATCTTTTACTGTTAGGTGTGAACCTTGAACTCATACTCACCTTGCACGCGCGTTTTTAACTTCCGCACACGCGCGACTATATAATTATATATAACGCGCACATACATATGCAATACATTAAGGTGAATATTTACTAAATTTATACTGAAATGTTTAGAATGCAAGAAACCACGCAGGGATTTATTGCGTTTCGCTTACTTTCTTTTCCATTCGGTTTTGATAACCTGCTTTGCGCGGGCAATGCAAAGCGAATCCCCCGGAACATCTTGGGTTACTGTGCTTCCCGCCGCGATAAACGCGCCGTCTTCCACGGTTAAGGGGGCAACGAGGTTTGAATTACAGCCTATAAACACATTTTTGCCCACATGGACGCTTCTTTTTTGATAGCCGTCATAGTTCGCAAACACCGTTCCGCAACCCACATTTGTGCCTTCGCCCACATATGAATCACCGATATATGCCAAATGCGCCGCTTTCACATCGTTTTCAAGGGTAGAATTTTTAATTTCCACATAGTCCCCCACTCTGCACCTATCCCCCACTTTTACCCCTGTTCTTAGCGTAGCGAAAGGGCCTACGGTGCAAAAATTGCCTATTTTCGCGCCTAAGCTGAACGAAGAACGGATATCGGTGTTATCGCCGATTTCAGTATCGGTTATATCGCAATAGGAAAAAACGGTAACATTTTTGCCCAGTTTTGTGTTACCTCTTAGGTAATTCATAGGATAAATCACCGTATCCGCGCCGATTTCCACATCTTTTTCAATATGGCAGGAAGAAGGATCTTGAATCAAAACACCGTTATTAAAGTGCTTTTCAAGTATTGCGTGCCTTATAGCGTTTTGCGCCTCAACAGCCGAAGCGTAGCTATCAATTAGCGTGCCTTTTTTGTCTGTTTTTTGGGCGTCAAAAAACTTAAATCCGCAAACTTCCTGCCCGATTAAATCATTAAATGTACTGCCGTATGCGTACATTTTGGCGTATTTGGTATCCGTGGCTACTAAATATATAGTTTTCATGTTAATCCTCAATTTCTTTTAATATGCGGTTTCTAATTTCAAGCGCAGTTTTTTCCGCTTCGCTTTCGCAGGCGGTTTCCACCATTATTCTTATCCTTGGTTCTGTTCCCGAAGCGCGCACCACCGCCCTGCCGTTAATTTTATCCTTAATTTCTTCTAAGTATTTTGCAATTTCTTCGCTTTCGTTAAACTTTATTACCTTTTGTGGCGTAGTCATAATATCTTTGGATATTTGTGGATACTCTTTAATATCGTCAAGCATAAGAATATCGCTTTCTTTATCCGTAAGTGCCACAACAGCCGAAGCAAGCAAGCCGTCCCCTGTTTCTTGGTATTTTCTTAAAATAATATGCCCGCTTGCTTCCCCGCCTATCTCCGAATTTAGTTTGCACATTTCTTGGTAAACATATTTATCGCCAACTTTAGCACGCAAAAAGTTTACCCCTATTTGCTTGAAGGCTTTTTCTGCCCCGTAGTTAGTCATAACAGTGCCTACTACTGTGCCTACTTCCTCTTTTTTGTTCATTTTAAGGTGCTTTGCAAGAACGAATATAATATGATCGCCGTCAAACACCTTTCCGCACTTAACCGCCATAACGCGATCACCGTCACCGTCATAGGTAAATCCTATGTCGTAATCCCCTTCGTCCATGGCGGACACTAAATTTTCCCAATGGGTTGCACCGCAATTTTCGTTAATCCATAACCCTGAGGTATCATTAGCAATTACGGTTACGGTTGCGCCAAGCGCGTTAAATAACCTTGGGGCAACAAAAGCGCACGCGCCGTTAGCCGTATCAAGCAAAACTTTTAAGCCCTCAAGCGGTTTATCTTCGCCAAGTTTTTCAAGAATGTATTCAATATATAAGGTATCAGCGTCTGCGTGGGAAATTTCACCTTTCTCACTTATAATTTCTTCCTCACAATCAATCAGCCTTTCAAGTTCTGCTTCACTGGGAAGTTTTGCGCCGTTACCGCCAAAGAATTTAATGCCGTTATATTCGGGTGGATTGTGCGAAGCAGAAATCATTATTCCCGCACTGCATTTAAGCACCTTGGTGGCATAAGCACACACGGGCGTTGCCGTTATATCAAGCAAAATTACATTTGCCCCATAGTCCGTTAAGAACCTTGCAAGGGTTTCTTCAATGAATCTTCCGCTTACCCTCGTATCTCTTGCAATGGCAATAGGGCTGTTTTTGCCAAACAGCTTTACGGTTGCGCTTGCGATTTTTTTAAGGAAGCCTTCGGTAAAAATTTCATTTAATCCGCGGATTCCGTCTGTTCCGAAATATTTCATTTTATTTGTTCCTAATATTCCATTTTACTTATTTCTATAAGTATCGGGTACAATTTCAAATATTAAATTTTCAGCTTCGGTAGTATCAATAGGATTTTCAGATGCCTTTTCAAGGCGGGTTAGAACGGAAGTCAGCTTTTTAATATCCACTGTTTCAAGTTTGTAAGCAAAGATTTCGCCGTGTGAAGTTTTAGATACATCTTCATCGTCAAACTTAAGTTCCTCAAAAAGTTTTTCACCCGGCCTCAGCCCCGAATACACTATCTCTATATCTTTATGCGGTTTAAGCCCCGAAAGTTTAATCAGATCCTCAGCAAGGTGTTTTATATACACAGGCTCACCCATGTCAAGCACAAAAACTTCACCGCCGTCCGCCAAGCCCCCTGCCTGCATAACAAGTTTAACGGCTTCGGGAATCGTCATAAAATATCTTTGCATTTCCTCATGCGTGACAGTAACAGGCCCGCCCTGATTTATCTGCTTTACAAATGTGGGGATAACACTGCCAGACGAACCAAGCACATTTCCGAACCTCACCGCCGAATAAGTGGTTTTAGAATTCTTATCCATTGATTTTGCTTCCACCAAAAGTTCTGCCATTCTTTTGCTTGCGCCCATAATGTTCGCTGGGTTAACAGCCTTATCTGTGGATATTAAAATGAATTTTTTCACGAGGCTTTCTTCGCATTGTTCAATCACATTACGAGTGCCGAAAATATTATTTTTCACCGCTTCGTCCGCATTGATTTCCATCATAGGCACATGCTTATACGCCGCCGCATGAAACACGATTTCGGGCTTAAAATGTTCCATAACTTTTCTTAACTTATTTCTATCCTTAACCGAACCCACCACAAGAGAGTACGGATAATTCTTAGGTTCAAGCGCGGGATAATTTTTCTTAAGTTCCTCGTTAATTTCAAACATACCGTTTTCATGGTGATCAAAAATCACAAGGTGCTTGCAGTTATTTTTTAACGCTTGACGGCAAAGTTCACTTCCGATTGAACCTGCGCCCCCCGTAACCATAACAATCTTATCTTCAATGAGGCTTTTTAAAAGTTCCTCATTAGTTTCCCTCTCGCGCCTTCTAAGCAAATCCTCAATGTTAATACTCTTAAGCGAAACGGCTTCCGTGCTAAGTTTTTCCTCAATGGCGGAAATATTATTAACCACCTTCACGCGGGCATCGTGCTTCAAGCATTCCGCATAAAGCGTGGTTAGCTCAGGGCGCGTCATATTTGTGATTGCAATAATTATAGTTGAGGCTTTATAAATCCTCATTGCATCGCGGATTGATTCTCTACCGCCCACAATGCGCACGCCCGATATAGCTTCGGATTTCTTTTTTGGATCATCGTCAAGAATCGCCACAGGGTTATATCCGTCCTGAGGGTTTTCAAAAAACCTTTTCGTAAGCATTGCGCCCGTGTAACCCGCGCCATAAATAATCACATTTTCCACAGGCACAAGCCTCTTATCGCCGAACTTTCTTGCAAGTGCCGCAATCACGGTTTTGTTAAAACGCATTACCCCTGTGAAACTTAAGCTAAAGAATGCGTAAAGAGTTAGCACCGCGATAGACACATCTAATCCGCCTGCCACCTGCACGGCAACGAGTACCACATAGCTAAGCACATGCGCACCTATAACATTAACCATTTCGGGTGCGCCCGCGTAACGCCACACAACTCTGTAACACCTGAATAAGAACAAGAAGAACATTGTGGCAACAACCGCCACACTCATTAAAATTGCCTGCGCTTGAAAATCAAACGGCACGCCGTTTCTGCCCACAAAATATGCGGAAAGATACGCCCCCGAACAAGCAACGAGATCCTTGAACAAGGTGTACAGAATGTTATATGTTTTTGCGTGTTTACTCTTTCTGAATATCATAATTACATATGTTTTTTAAAGTGTGCGCCGAGTTCGGCTAATGCTTCAAGCACTGCTTTTGCGGAAAGTTTTGAGGCGGTGGGCGCGTTCTTTTTGTAATCCCCGAAAGCAGAACCGCGCCCGCTATCCGATGCCGTGCGGATTGCTACAAAGGGAATTTTTGCTATTTCAGACGCCTGTGCCACGGAAGCGGATTCCATATCCACGGCAATTGCGTTAAAGGTTTTTTCTAAAAAATCCGCATCTTCTTTGCTTGCAATAAATTTATCACCGCTTGCAATAACGCCCAACTTTGCGCTTGGCAAAGCCTTTTTAAAAATTGTCACCGCTTCGCTTGAACAATCCATATTCACGGTGTTAAGCCCGAAAACATACCCACGCGGATACCCCCCTGCGGTGGCATCGCAATCGTGAAGCACACACGAAAGCGCGATAACGGTTTCAAGTTCTTTCACATTTTTAAGCCCTGCGGACACACCTGAAAACAGAATTAAATTTAGATCAAAGTTTGACACAAGTACGCCTGTGCCGTAAGCGGAATTCACCTTACCTATGCCCAAAAGCGAGAGAACAACTTTAACCCCCTTAATTTTTCCTATCAGAAAACGCAAGCCGGAAATGTAAGTTACCTGTGCTTCCTCAAGTACATTTACGAAGGGTTCTAATTCCATTTCAAGTGCGGATACTATTGCAATCATATGTTTTTATGTTTCCTGTGAGTTTAATTTCCTTCTATTATTCCCAAGTTGCGCGCTATCTGTACACGCTTGTTAGCTTGTTAAATGTTTCTTCATTTTGGGGGATAGGATCACCGGGGCGGTTCTTAGGCGGGGCATCTGCCATGTTGTAAGTTAAGATATAGCTTGGGCGCATTAAGTCCGCTTCCATTTTAGACGCAAGTTGCACTGCCGCGTTCGCCGCAAAAACTACAGGTGAGACTCTAAGTTCAGAACGCGGAACTGTGATAGGTAAAAGGGTTAGAGATTTATCCTCTATCACAACTTGGGAAGCATCGGCTATTCCGTACAAGCCAATAAAGAACGAACCAAGGTTCACATAGTTTTGCCCTGTCCTCACATCGTAATAAAAGAGGCTTGCATTTTCAGGGCGCAGAAGTAGCCTTGTTAAAAACTCTGCCAAATACTCAAAAAGCTTAGTTGCATCAAGCGCAGGCACACCGTCTGTAAGATCAGAAATCGCGCCTTCGCCAAGCTTGCCGATAAGTGATTGCAGTTGCTCAGGCGTAACCCAATTATATATATCCATGAATCCGTTTATGTACATTTTGGGCAGGTATTGATTTTTAAAAACGCCTGCGTCAAACCCAACGGGGCTTGATACCATTGAGGGCCCGCCTGTGGTTTTGAGGATCACATTTGTGAACACAAGCGTATCGTCTTCAGTGGCTTTACTTCTTATGTTAAATGCGGTAAGCGCGCAATCGCCGATTATAGAACCCTCAATTTCCGCATATAGATTTTCCTCAAGAACTACCCCTTCGCTGAGGTATTGAAGTATCACATTTGTAATAAAAATCTTAGCGGTTTTTATATCCACAAACCTTAATCCCGCAGGGCTGTTTTCGTCATAAGAATCATGATCCGCACCCTCGCCCACAATGTCTATAACGAATATATCCTTTTCGGGTATAGCAAGATTTCCTTGCCTGTATTCAATAATTCTACCGCCGTCTAATCCTCTGCCGTCAAGCAAGAAGCCGTTTCCGATTATGCTTGTGGTTCCGTTTAATCTATCAAGAAGCTGTATATCGTTTTGCACCACAGGCACGAAGCCGTGTTCGTAAGCCAAGCGCACTTCTTCATATGTGTAGCAGTTAACTGCGTTCTCTTCTTCATATATATTGAATGTGAAGCTACGGCGGACTTGCGCCAAATAATTATAAACTTGCACGAATGCCGTAACGGTTATACTCTTGCCCAGCCCTGCCTTTTTAAACTCAATTTTTGCGTTTTCACATATGTTTAACGCGTCTTTATCTGAGGATTCCCACAAGAAATCCGTACCGCCTTCTTCCGAACCAAGCACAGTTGCGCCAAACTGAATCGTGCTAATTAAATCCTCTATATCGGGTTCACCGCCCTCTTTATTGTTATAAAAATTAAGCGCGAAATCCCGCGTTTGCCTTATGCCAAGGCGGTAATCTTCGCTGTTATACAATAGGTTAAATGCAAGCGGTTTTTCACGGACGGTGATAGTGGTTGAAATTTTTTCGCCACCGCTTTCCGCCTCAATTACCGCACTGCCGTGGGCGTTGGTTTGAATGCGGTATTGCCCGTCCCGCACACCTAAAAGGCTTATTGGTTTTGGGCTATCCTTATCTTCGTCTTCCGCTATAGTAAGCGTGAAATCAGGCGCGTCCTCTCTTAGCATATCCTTATATCTCACACCTATGTAATGCGCCCCGTTGTTAGTGTATAAAAGGTTTTCGTGTTCACTAAATTCAATGTCGTTTTCACCGCATTCATATATGTTTATCACCTCACTGCGCGTGCCGTGGGTTACTGTGAACTTGTTTCCGCCACCGCTTACGGTAGCGTTTTGATTTACCAAAATATTAGCCCTTATCCACTCTTCGCTAACCTCTTGCGAAGCGTAAACAACATTAGTTTTAACAAGCGCGTCCCACGAAGAAACCCTTATTGCTTCCTCATGCAAATTGCCCTCTTTATCCCACGCTTTCAAAAACACAGTTGTTTCGCCGTTTCTTTGAGGGGTTAAGAATCCGTTCCTTGAAACGGTTACCACAGAGGGGTTCGCGCTTTCCCACCACTGTTCGCCGTCAAGCGCATCGGCGGGGTGAATATCGCCGTACACGAACGATCCGCCGTTAAGCGAAAGTGTTTCCACGCGTGCGCCGTTGCCGTCAAAAACTCTCATTTCGCGGATAACGGTACTGCGCACAATTATATTCAAAGCGCGCCTTATATTGGTGTTAGACGAAGGCGATATAAGTAGCCTTGCCGTGCCTGATTCAATGGCTTCCACGCTGTACCAATGCGTGTTACCTTGGCGCACCAATTTCACCTCACCGCTATCGTCTATATCGTCATGAACATATGTAATATCTCTATCGTAAGAGATTGCAGGAAGGATTTCCACACGGATTCTAAACTCTTCAAATGTGCTTACAGTGATAACTGAATTTGCGGTAAGTTCCCTTCCCGAAGCATCATAGATTTTTAAATCTCTTGCGTTCACAGGGGAAGTGCGCGAAATCAGCGTGCCTGCCGCGTTAAGGGTAAGCACGATTATTATTGGGATTATGAAGATTACGGATATTAAGAATTTTTTCATTGCGATCCTTTTATCTGTGTACAATAGCGTTGTATCTTTTGGTAACTTTGTAGAAAAAAGTTAACAGGCAGTAAGCGATAATTAACACTGCCAAGCCCGAACAAATAAGATACATATATGTTTGCGTAAGGAAGTACGCGGCGAATATTGAGGTAAGCCCCATAACGATTGCAACCAAAAAACCAAACCCCATAGCAAGCCCCGTGTTAGTGTTATTGCTTACAAGTTCGCCTTCGCCCACCATGTTAAAATTCGGCTTTTTAATGTCGTACTTCATTGATCTCAGCGTCATTGCAAGCGCAAGAGATTCGGTGATTCCAAATAACCAAAGTGCGTTAAGCGCGCTTATATACCCTGCAATTGCAAGTGCGGTAACGCAGATTAGCGTGGCTGAAAACGATACGATTGCGTATATCACGAACTTAGAAAGAAGTTGAGTTCGGATAGGCACAGGAAGCACTTTTGTTTGGTAAAAATTATTGCCCTCTCTTGTTACGGAAGTTGCCGAAAAGCTGGTGATAACCGTGGCAAAGATAAGCATAACAAGAATTGAGATTCCCATTGCCGCCTGTTCGCCCACAGATTGCTTTGCGATTGCGGTAACGATATCATTGCAAAAATACACCATTACTGGCATTGCGCAGGCAAGCACGAAATATTGAAAGCTGTAATTTACAGAACGGAAAATTTGAATAAATTCCTTTTTAAGCAACGCCACGAACACGGGGCGCGGTTTATTAACCGTGATTTTTTTAAACGCGCTTCCCTCAATTTCCACATTTTTTAAAAGTGTTTTAGAGTACATTTTGGTTATCACTGCCACTGTTCCTGCGCCAAGCGCACCCGTGAGTCCGATAAGCGCGGGCATCGCAAAATACACTTCTTGCTTCAAAAGCAAATCCGCAAAATATTTTGTGGGGATAAAATAGTAAGTCATGCCCTTAATCATGTCCACCACTTCACCCGAAAAAATCGTTAAACTGCTATCGTTTAAGAAGGTAACTATGCTTGAAAAAATAAGCATATAGCACGCAAACATTCCCGCAATAAACACGGCAAGCATAGCAATAATTAAACCAAAGCGGTTTCTGATTCTGTTAGTTAGGTGCATGAAGGGAATTGCAAGCACATTAGAAATGAAATAAGGTATGGCAATTAAAAAGAAAATAACCGCAGGAATCATAGCGTAAAAAAATGAATCCACACCCACCGTTACGCCGTAAGCCAAAAGCATAGGCACAACCGAACCGATTGTGATTGCGGTTTGTGAAATTAAAAGGAAAAGCGTTTTGGATATAAACACCTCACCGTCCGTAACGGGGAAGCGCATTAGTATAAGGTTATCGCCCTTGTAATAAAGCACCTTGATTGTGTTAGACACGCCCATCACGCAAAACAGAATAAACAGCAAAGTAAAAATAAGCGTCAACGCTTGGCGTGCCATTCCTGCCACATCAAACATTCCAAAAATCAGCTTCGCGCCCGCATAAAGAAAATAAATCACAAGTGCAAAAAACGCAAGCGACACCACAAGGCGGATAACCGCCTTTTTATCCTTTAAGCCACTTGAGCCGAATTTTGATTTAAACTCTAAACCGAGTAGGGTTTTTATGGTGTGCATAATTTTTTAAGTACGAGGTACGAATTGTGAATTTTATCAGCGCACAGCGCACAACGCACAGCGCACAGTGAAGGAATTATTTATTTAGGTACGAAGTACAAAGTACAAAGTACGAATTGTGGTTTAATTAACTAAATAATGAGATTTAGAATCCACCATTGTGCGCTGTGCGCTGTGCGTTGTGCGCTGTTAAGTTATTGCCATAATGTTTCCTCAAGCGTTTTTTGATTTTCTTCCACGCTCAAGTCTATTATGGAATGAAGCCTGCCGTCACTTACGATTGCGGCGCGGTGGCAGATTTTTGCCACGAGATCAAGATTATGGCTTGAAAAGAACACCGTGTTGCCTTCCGCACAGTGTTCGCGCATCTTTTTAAGGATTTCAGACATGGATTGGGGATCAAGCCCCATCATAGGTTCGTCCAGAACCCAAAGGCGCGGATTGTGAATAAGCGCGCCGATTATGCAGATTTTTTGTTTCATACCGTGCGAATAGGATTTAATTTGCAAATCCACCGCCCTTTGAAGGTTAAATTTATCTAAAAATTGATTAAGCCTTGCATCTCTGTCCGCTTTACTCACGCGGTAAATGTCTGCTATGTAATTAACATATTCGCGCCCAGTCATTTTTTCGTACACCGAATGATCGTCCGGCACATAGCCCATATTTAATTTTGCATTTATAGGATCGCTTGAAATATCATGCCCGCAAATGGTTATCGTGCCTGAGTTAAACGGAAAAATTCCTGTTAAGCATTTAATGGTGGTGGATTTACCTGCGCCGTTTTTGCCAAGGAAACCAAAGATTTCCCCCTTATTAAGCTCTAAACTTAGGTTTTCAACGGAAAAACGCTCGCTACCGAGGTACTTCTTGTACAAATTATCAATTTTAAGCATATATGTGGGCGCATTTAGCGCGTTATCAGTAAGTTTATGCCCTGCAATAAGGCAGGCGCGCGCGGTTAAGCATGGCTTCAACCGCTTGGTAACTCTTAGTAAGTATATATATTATATATTATTTAAGTAATAAAGTCAAATTTTTACTTTAAGTTTGTACGCATGGCAACAGAAAATATTTCCAATATAAAAAACCCACAATTTTGTTGCCTTGGCAACCGAATTGAGGGATTTTTGGCACAAAAATAGCGCGGTGCGCGCTGTAAAAGTGAAACGAGAAACGAGAAACATGGTGGATTCTAAATCTCATTAGTTAATTAATCCATAATTCTGAATTCTACATTCTGAATTCTTAATTGCGCATAATGCGCCCCGCATTATGCGTTAAACCGTAATCGTTACTTTATTTAAACTTCTTGGCTTATCGGGATTGATTCCAAGAGATTCGGCGAAATAATATGTGAAAAGTTGAATTGCAAGAGTGTACACAAAGGGCGTTTCCATACCGCGCATGGGTTGCATGGTAAACGCTTGGGTTGCGATTTCTTCAACCTCTTTAATATCTGTGAAAGCAATAATGTTTGCGCCCAAAAGGTTCAAGCGCGTTGCCATATTGATATATTCTTGGCTAAATTCCGAACCGGGGGCAAGCATGATAACAGGAAAACCCTCTTCCACAAGAGATATGGGCCCGTGAACAAAGTCCGTGGTGGAAAACGGACGGTTAAAGCGGTAACAAGTTTCCATAATCTTAAGCGAAAACTCAGTGGCAATCGGAAGCATAATTCCGCGTGAAAGCACCACAAAATTCTGAATTGAATTAACACGCTTGGCAAAAGCCCTTAAATCGCCCGAATTATTCTTAATAAAATCCTCAAGGATATGAGGAATTTCCAAAAGGTTCATTTTTGCAGACGAATCGGATAATTTGTTAGCCAGAAGGTAAAGTGCGGAAAGCTGTGCGGTAAATGTCTTTGTTGCTGGCACAGAAACTTCCTCGCCCGCGGATAGATTTATATGGTAATCAGATAGCTTTGCAAGGGGGGAATTTGCATTATTTGTCATGCACACGATAAGCGCGCCTGTTCTTTTGGCTTTTTCCACCACGGTAAGCGTATCCGTACTCATGCCCGATTGCGAAATGGCAAGCACCATATTGTTTTTTAAATTTACGCCCGTGTCATAAATCGTGGCGACTGACGGCGCAAACTTGGAAACCATAAATCCGCCCACCGCTTCCGCAATATATTTAAAATAAGTTGCAGCGTTATCGCTTGTACCGCGTGCAACGGTGGTGATATTAGTTATCCCTCTTTCCTTAAATTCCTTGGAAATGCTGAGTAAAACGCCTTTGTTTACTCTGATAACCTCACGCACCACATCCGGTGCTTCCAAAATTTCCTTTAGCATTGTTGACATAATTCTCTCACTTTGCCCGCACGCAGGCTTCAATTAGAAGTATATGTAAATTTTAATAAAAAGTAAACTAAATTAAACAAATTAAACTGTTTTAACCGCCGAAATGCTTTAGATAACTTGCCTTAATCACTTAACGCACGCATAGGCAAAAATATTAAGTAAAACAGTTGACTTAGGTTTGGTTCGTATTATATTATAATTAGGCGCGATTAAAAAGCGCGCTTTCGGCTACGGCTGAATTACACGAGGTTATATGAAAACTTACATGCCAAAAGGCACAGATTTTAACGAAAAAGACGGGTCTTACAAAAGAAAATGGTTCGTGGTAGACGCAGAGGGAATGGTTCTCGGGCGTTTGGCTACAGTTGTTGCTTCAATACTAAGAGGCAAAAATAAGCCGATTTTCACACCGAACATTGACGCGGGCGACTTTGTTATTGTGGTAAACTGCGATAAGATTGTTCTAACGGGTAAGAAAATGGAACAGAAATTTTACACATACCACACAGGCTATGTGGGTGGCTTAAAGCAAGTTCCTTACAGCAAGCTTATCAAAACTAAGCCCGAATTCGTGGTTCAACGCGCGGTTAAGGGAATGCTTCCCAAGAACACATTGGGCAAAGATATGTTCGCAAAATTATTCACATACGCAGGTGCGGAACACAAGCACCAAGCACAAAAACCAGAAGAGTTAAAACTCAAATAACTCAAATAGCACAGGAGTAGAGAAATGCCGGCAGTTAAAAAAACAGCAAAAAAAGTAAATAAGAAAGTACAGTATTGGGGTACAGGTAGGCGCAAAAAGGCAATCGCAAGGGTTAGGCTAATCCCTGGGGGCGAAGGCGCGATAACCATTAACAAGAGGGATATTAACGATTATTTCACACTTGGCACGCTTAAATTCGTGGTTCGCCAACCCATGGAACTCACAGGCAACACTGCTAAATACGATATGGCTGTTAATGTATCGGGTGGCGGAACATCAGGGCAAGCAGGCGCAATCCGCCACGGTGTGGCAAGGGCGCTTTGCCAAGCAGACGCAACTCTTCGCCCCGCGCTTAAAGCGGCAGGCTTCCTAACGCGTGATCCCCGCATGAAAGAACGCAAAAAGTACGGCTTGCACAAAGCACGCAAAGCACCTCAATACAGCAAGAGGTAATTTACAGGATTTCCATTCAAAAAGCGCAGGTTGTTATACCTGCGCTTTTTTGCTACTATCCGTGCTTTTTCCGCCCTTTCCGCTTTTCTTTAACCCTATTCGCTTTTTTGCGCGGAAACAAGCCTTTCCAAAACTTCGCTACTTAGCGCGCTTTTATTTTCAAGCGGATTAGTGATTCCGAATTCTTTATATTTAGAAAAGCCCATTGTGTGAAAAGGTTTAAATTCGTGGCGGATAATATTTTTAAAACGATCCCCTATTTCCTTATATTTTAAAATGCTTTCCTCATTATCGTTAATGCCCTGAACGATTACCGTGCGCAGGATTACAGGCTTGCCTATTTTATTAAGATAATTAAGCGTGTCTATCACGGTATTAAAAATATCCGCGTGCGCGTGCGTAATATAATCCTCATTACTAAAAAACTTTAAATCCGCAATAACCAAATCAACTGCGCCGTAAAGGGCTTTGACGCTTTCGTTTAAAACGGAACAAGCCGTGTCCAAAGCCACATGAATGCCGTTTTCTTTTAAAATTCTCACCGTTTCCCTTACAAAGTCTGCCTGAAGCAACGGTTCACCGCCACTAAAAGTAACCCCCCCGCCGTTTTTGAAATAAGGTTTAAAGCGGATTAGCTTTTTTGCAAGTTCCGTTGAGGGCATAGGGCATAGGGCATAGGGCATAGGGGTGGAATCTTTTGAGGTTGCAGGTTGCAGGTTGCAGGTTGCAGGGGCGGAATTATTATTAATATTTCCTTCATTGTGCGCTGTGCGCTGTGCGCTGTGCGCTGATTCCTTTCCTTCATTGTGCGCTGTGCGCTGTGCGCTGTGCGCTGATTCCTTTCCTTCATTCTGAATTCTGAATTCTGAATTCTGAATTAATTCTGCGCTGTGCGCTGAATTCCACGAATCAGGATTATGGCAATAAACGCACCTCAAATTGCACCCTTGCATGAAAACAACGGTGCGGATTTTACCGCCGTCATCTGTTCCCATGGTTTCAAGCGAATGAATGTATCCAATCATTAGAAGCGTTTATGGAAGGTTCTTTCAATAACCTCGGCTTGCTGTTCTTTGGTAAGTTTGTTAAAATTAACCGCGTAGCCCGAAACGCGGATTGTTAGCCCCGGATATTTCTTAGGGTTTTCCATGGCGTCAATTAGAGTTTCGCGGTTAAGCACATTCACATTTAAATGGTGCGCACCGCTTTCAAAATATCCGTTTAAAAGGGTTACAAGGGTATCTTTCCTATCATTTTCGGTTTTGCCGAGGGCATCGGGGGTTACGGAAAAGGTATTAGAAATCCCGTCTTTACAGCATTTGTACGGCAATTTTGCCACCGAATTAAGGCTTGCAAGCGCACCGCATTTATCTCTGCCGTGCATTGGGTTTGCCCCAGGGGCAAACGCTTCGCCTGCTTTTCTGCCACAAGGGGTTGCGCCCGTCATTTTGCCGTACACCACATTTGAAGTTATGGTTAGCACCGAAAGCGTGTGTTTTGCACCGCGGTAAGCCTTAACCTTTTTGATTTTACTATAAAAATCTTCCACTAAAAACTTCGCAATTTCGTCTGCGCGTTCGTCATCGTTGCCAAATTTCGGGAAATCGCCCACAATTTTAAAATCAGAAATCAGCCCTTTTTCATTCTTAACTGCATAAACTTTTGCGTACTTTATTGCGGAAAGTGAATCCGCCACCACGCTAAGCCCCGAAACGCCGAAAGCCATAAGCCTTTCAACCTTGGTATCGTGCAAACTCATCATAAGGCGTTCGTAAGCATATTTATCGTGCATGAAATGAATCACATTCATTGTGTTTACATACAAGTTCGCCGTCCATGACGCGTAAGAAAGGTATGCTTTAAGCACGCTTTCATAATCAAGTTCACCCTCGTCAAACGCCTTGCCCTTGGGTGCGACTGCCTTTCCGCTAACCTCGTCCCGTCCGCCGTTAAGCGCGGTTAATAAAACCTTGGGAAGATTGCACCTTGCGCCGAAATACTGCATTTGTTTGCCCACTTTCATAGCGGAAACACAGCAAGCAATGGCATAATCATCGCCGAAATCCTTTCGCATTATATCGTCATTTTCGTACTGCAAGCTATCCGTATCTATGCTTACTTTTGCGGTGAACCGTTTATAATTTTCAGGTAGCCCCTCAGCCCAAAGAATGGTGATATTGGGTTCTGCCGAGGGCTTTAAATTGTAAAGCGTGTTCAGCACGCGGTACGCAGTTTTAGTAACCATATGGCGGTTATCAGTTGTCATGCCTGCTTCTGCCATGGTTACCCACACAGGATCGCCTGCAAAAAGATCATTATATGCGTGCGTTCTCAAATGCCTAACCATTCTTAGCTTTATCACGAAATCGTCAATGATTTCTTGCGCTTGAGATTCGGTTAAAATGCCGTTTTTAATATCTCTTTCAATATATATGTCAAGAAATGTAGAAATGCGCCCTATTGAGTTTGCTGCCCCGTTTTGTTCTTTTATGGAACCCAAATAGGCATAATACAGCCATTGCACCGCTTCGCGCGCAGTTTTTGCGGGCAAGGAAATATCGTCCCCGTAGGTGAGTGCCATTGCCTTTAATTCCTGCATAAATGAAAGCTGTTTATGAATTTCCTCTATAAGCCTAATGCTTTCTTCGCTCATTGCGCCCGCTTGAAGTTTTGCCTTATCCTTAATCTTTTGTTCAATTAAATAATCCATTCCGTACAGGGCAACACGGCGGTAATCCCCGATAATCCTGCCCCTGCCGTACGCATCGGGCAAGCCCGTAATCAGCCCCGAACTTCTCACGGCTTTCATTTCGTCACTGTAAACTCTAAAAACACCGTCATTATGCGTGGTTCTGAATTTAAACGCTTCCACCACGCTTTTATCAAGTTCATATCCGTATTCTTTGCAGGCGGTTTCACTCATTCTTATTCCGCCAAAAGGGTTAACGGCGCGCTTAAGCGGTTTATCCGTTTGAAGCCCGAAAATAAGTTCCTTTTCCTTATATATATATCCTGCTTTCCAACTTAAAATGGAAGAAATCTTTTTTGTTTCAATATCCAAAACCCCGCCTGCCATGCGTTCGGCTTCAAAACTTTCCTCAGCTTTTGCAAGAACCGCTTTCGTCCTTTCGCTTGCCTCACATAAAAAGCCCTCATCGCCGTCATACGGCGTGAAGTTAAGTGCGATAAAGTCACGCACATCTATTGCTTTATTCCACTTACCCTTTTTGAATGTATCCACGGCTAAAGTATATCACAAACGCTTAACAACTGCAAATAAACGCTTGTAAACTCTGGTATTTTAAAATAGTCGCTTTGTTTAGTTACGAATGATTTTATACTTTGCTTTTCTATATTCATATTTTCTCATTTATAAATTCTCAGTATCGCGCTTTAAAATTTCTATATACTCATGGTAAAAGAAAACTCGGTTACGCTTTGCCGATGTTATTTCTTTCATTATGCCTAATTTGACAAAATTACTAATTGCAGTTGCAATTGTGTTGTACGCAACTTTAAGTTCGTCTGCTGTTTTTTTGATGTCTACAATGGGGTTTTTCTCAATGTATTCAAATAGTAGTTTTGCATTTTTTGTTTGAGGAAGTTTTGCAATATTTTTTGCGCGTAAAGAAGATAAATCTTCAATTGTTTGAATGCTATCTTTGCAAGTTGCTATTACACCTTTTAGGAAAAACCTTACCCACTGCTCATAATTGCCTTTGTTTCGCACATCGTCTAAGCGGTCATAGTATTCTGTTCGGTGCTTTTTAAGATAATATGAGATATATAAAACTGGGTGCTTGAGTAGCTTTTCTTTTTTTAGATACAAAACAATTAGCATTCTTCCCAAACGCCCGTTACCGTCTAAGAATGGGTGGATTGTTTCAAATTGATAATGGATTAGCGCACTTTTAATTAAGTGGTCATACGGCTCTTCATTATTCATAAATTTTTCTAAATCGCTCATTGCCTCAATCATGTTTTCAACAGTTGGCGGAACAAAGCGAGCATCTGTTAAACTTAAACCAAACGAACCAATCCAGTTTTGCGAACGGCGAAATTCACCCGGTAATTTTTCCTTTCCACGAGTGCCTTGCAGTAATAGCTTGTGAGTATCTTTTAATAGAGAATTGCATAATGGGTATTCTTCCATTCTATCCCAAGCATAATTCATTGCTTTGGTATAATTAACAACTTCTTCAACATCGGCATTTTTGTTTGAATCAATATCTGGGTCTAAAACATCCACAAGGGAAGTCTGCGTGCCTTCAATCTGAGAACTCATTAAGGCTTCTTTCCTAACATAAGAAGATAGGAAAATATTTATGTCTGGTATTTTGTTTGCCAGCATGTACAGTTTTCCTAATTCTCTATTTGCTTCGCCAAGTAGTGTTGCCATTTCATCGTCTACAACAATCTCTGGTTTAGGTGGTAATTTAGATGGTTGAAAAGCCTTATAGCTCAATCCTGCAACTGTTACATATCCACCTGCTCTGTTCATTATGATTAAGTCTCCTTTATTTTATAGAAAAAGTATATCAAATGGAATTGAAACAAGCAAGCAACATTGATATTCTTATTTCAAAATATTGACAAAATTTGAAATATGTTACCAAGAACCTTTTTCTTGTTTCAATTTATGATTAAACCCTTATCGCTTTTATTTTATGCCACCAATGCAAAAAACTCAAAACATAGCGTATAAACTTTTTATCTTTGGTAAAAATCATAGCAAATCAAAAAATTTAGGAGATAATAATGAATTTAAAAAACAGCCAAACCTTTAAAAACCTTGCAAGAACTTACGCAGGCGAATGCCAAGCGCGCACCCGTTATGAATTTATGGAATACGGCGCAAGAAGCCAAGGCTTTAAAGCCCTTGCAGACATTATAGACGATATTGCCTATAACGAATTCAACCATGCCCGTATGTTTTATTCCTTTATTCAAACTGCGGATAAGCAAACGATAACCAATATCCACATAGACGCAGGCTATCCTTTTAAGGAAAAGTGGGATTTAATGGAAAATTTGCGCCTTGCCTCTGAGGACGAAACAGACGAAGCCACAAAGATTTACCCCGAATTTGCAAGAGTTGCAGAACAGGAAGGATTTAAGGATATTGCAGGGCTTTACCGCAATGTAATAGAGGTGGAAAAGCAACACATTGCGATACTAAGCGAACTTTACACCCAAATGAAAAACAACACAATGTACTCACGCCCCACACCTGTGGTTTGGAAATGTTCGGATTGCGGTTACGCGCAAAAAGCCATGGAGGCATTTAAGTGTTGCCCTCTTTGCCACGCAAAGCAAGGTGCGGTGTTACTCAAGATAGACGCTTTAAGCAAACCTTCCGCTTCTCTTGCAGTAAGCCAAAATGCGACTGCAAGCAAGGTTAGCGCAGGAAAGAGTGGGGGCATGAAAACCACCGCTTCAAGCGCAAAAAGCACAACCGCAAAACCCTCAAGCCCCAAAACTTCAAGCGCCAAACCTTCCGCCTCAAGTGCTACCAAAAAGCCTGCGGTAAAACCCGTGCCGAAAATGGGCGGTAAACCCACAAGCACTTCCACAAGATAATCAATCAGAACAAAAGAAAACTAAACAGTTTTCTTTTGTTCTGTTGAGGGGACGAATGTTCGTAATTACTCACCGCCCGTCCCCTCTATTGCCGATAAATCGGCAACATTCACCCCTCAACGCGGATTTATTCACGGTTTAAAAACCTAAAATCCGATAGGTGAAAAACAAAAAAGTGCGATTTTTTGTTTTTCCTTTGCTACCGCAAAGAAATAGGTGGCTTTGTTTTCAGTCTTAAAAAAATCCCCGCTTTGGGGATTTTTTGTTTAAACAATTTTAAAATGTCCTCTTTCAAAAGAAATAAATGCTACTTTGATTCGGTTTCCAAATCGGCTACGGTTTCGGAAACAAGAGGTTCTACGCTTGTGGGTTCTTGCAATATCGGTTCGTTTGCGGTTTCCTCTGCAAGGGGTTGCCCGCTTTCGGTTATCGGCTGATTTTTGCGCTTTTTAACATACGCGATAATCTGTCTTAAATAAAACACAAGGTTGGAACTAATTGAAAGCCCTGCGATAACCACGGCAATAATGTTTCCGAAGAACACATGGTTCACGATATTAAACGCACGATTCGCCACAAAACTCCACCGCATAAGGTGCGTGCCTGCCAAAACATTGCCAAGGATTAGCCCAAGAAGCGTACCGCAAATCAGGATTTCAAGCCAAACGGAATGAACTTTTATGCTATCTTTAAACACGGTTAAAATAAGCGTGGTGGCGGTAATTGTGGCAACGGCGAATATTGTGGCAAAAAGGTAAGTTACCCACTTTCCGTACACAATGCCTTTTTTCGCACGCGAATCAATGTAAGCAAACACAAAGTTCCTTATCGCCGCAAGCCCGAAAAGGACGGCAAGCGACCAGTTTCCAAGAAACGGCGCAGACGCGGCAAGCGAAATGCTTGCAAGCCCAATAAGCGTCATCATTTTCACTTTATCTTTAATCTGCCAACCCCAAACGAAGAAGATTAGTGCAAAGAAAGCAAAAACTTGGCTTGCCCACCACATTGGATTGCTAAAATCAATATTCATATTTTCCCCCAAAAAAGATTATTTGTTTATATTCGTAATAAGCACAGAAAGTTTAATGAAGACGGCTTCGCCTTGTGAAGACGCAAACAAGTTTGCTTATGAAGTCGTTCGTCTATCGTTCACTTGTGAAGAGTTGCTACGCAACATGGCGGAATGCTTAATTTAATCAGTCCATGCGGGCGCGCCCGCACTTCATAAGCGAAGCGTCTTCATAAGCGTAGCGTCTTCACGCGCCAAAGGCGCACTTCATTTTATCACATTACCCCAAGTGGCCTTAGCATTACTATTGCAATATTACAATAGATAATTAGGGCAAGAATGTCCACTATCGCGGTTATCGTGGTGGACGCCATTGCAGCGGGATCAAGCCTCATTTTTTTTGCAAGCAAAGGTAGCGCCGTGCCAATTATTTTTGAAAGCACCACTGTGATAAATAGCGTAATGCTGATTACACCTGCAACCCACCAACCGTTAGGCATCCAAGCAAGTTTATCCACGGTTAGCACTTTTGCAAAGCAAACCACAGAAAGCGTTGCACCCAAAAGGATTGAAACTCTGAATTCTTTCCACATTGCTTTAAAAAAATCAGAAAATTTCAGTTCATTCAAAGCCATGCTTCTCACAAGTGTAACCGCTACTTGAGTGCCTGCGTTGCCTGCCGTATCCATAAGCATAGGGATACTTGCGGTAAGCGCGATACTCACGGCAAGAGCATGCTCATAATTTGTGATAACCAAGCCTGTGAATGTGGCGGTTATCATCATAAGCAGTAGCCACGGTGCGCGCGAACGCCAAATCCGCCACACACTCGTTTTTAGATAAGGTTCACTTGTGGGGGTAACACCGCCGATTTTTGCAAAATCCGCCGTAGTCGCTTCTTCGGCTATATCCATAGCATCGTCAAAGGTTACAATGCCCACCAAGCGTTCTTCGGAATCCACAATCGGCAAAGCAATAAGCCCGTACTTGCTAATCATAGACGCCACTTCTTCTTTATCGGTGTGCGTGTCGGCATAAATCACATTATCGTTCATTAAATCGCCGATTTTCGCGTCCTTTGAAGCAAGCATTAGCTTTTTCGCGCTTATAACGCCGATTAGCTTCTTTTTATCGTCTGTTATATAGCAGGTGTAAACGGTTTCTTTATCTATGGCGGTTTCACGAATCCTGTCAAACGCCTGCTTAACCGTCATGTTTTCTTTTAGGCTAACAAATTCCACCGTCATAACGCTACCCGCGCTACTTTCAGGATATTTTAAAAGTTCGTTAATATAATTCCTTGTTTCGTGATCGCTTTGTGCAATAATTCTCTTTACCACATTCGCGGGCATTTCTTCAATAATATCCACCGCGTCATCAAGATATATTTCGTCAAGAACCGCTTTTAATTCGCTATCTGTGATTTTTCCTATCAAGTACTCTTGAAGTTCGGAATCCATTTCCACGAATGTTTCCGCCGCTTGTTCTTTGGATAAAAGCCTGAAAATTATCGGCAAATCATGGCGCGGAATTTCTTCAAGAATTAAAGCCAAATCCACAGGGTTTTTTTCATGAAGCAATGGCTTAAGAACGCAAAAACTTTTTTCTTCCACAAGTGCCACGATTTCTTCTTCTTCCGCAATTCGCTTTGCCACATCTTCGTGAAGGGCCTCAATTATGTCCACGGTGTCTTCCACAGAAACCTCGTCCATAACCTCTCTTAAATCATAATCACCAAGTGCGGATATAATTCTGCCCTGCTGTTCGGCACTTGCATCGGGCAGTGCTTCGGCAATGCAATCGGGCGAAAGTTTTTTGCAAACGGCTTCAAGAGTGGCATCGTCAAGCCTGCTTAGTTCACTAAGCAGTTCTTCAGGCGTGCCGTCCTCAAGGCGCGAAATCAGTTCGTCAAGGTTATCGCCCTCAATTAAGTCCAAAAACTCGTTCTTCATGATTTTATTATACAACACGCGGATATAAAAAGTAAAAGCAAAAACGCACTGCGCGCGCAATTTTTTCTACCTTGCAAACTTACCGCTTTCCATAGTATAATGGTAGCCATGAAGCATATCAAAAGAATCTTATTTTTATCAGTTGTGGCACTTCTCGGCTTGGCTCTTTTTGCCTGTTCGTTTGGGGCAGGAAGCGGAAATCCCGCAAGGCTTGCCACCCCCGTTATCACCATAGAGAATAATATCGTTTCGTGGAATCCTATCCCGAATGCCACCGAATATGTTATTGAGATTGACGGGGAAGCGTATTTTTCAAATGTTCCTGCGTTTTCACTTGCCTCTGTTCTTACCCTGCCTAAGGTTTATCAAATCAGGGTTTCCGCCAAAGGCGAAGGTGCCTATATTGATTCAAATTGGTCAGCTTATAAGGATTATTTTTTTGAACTCGCTTCAAGTGCCTTAATCGCACCTTACTCGCTAAATATTTACGAAAATAGGCTTACTTGGCAAGGATCTGAACTTGCAGGCGCATATATGATCGCAATAGACAGCGAAACATATCAAGTAACGGCTCGTGAGTTTGATCTTTCCATTTTAACAGACGCAAAAACCTATAACATAAAAATAATGTCCTTAAATTTAGAAGATTCCTCACTAAATTCTGATTGGTCAGAGGCTTTAGCTTTTTCTATTGAGCGTCTTGGCTTTACGCTTCGGGATAATTTTTACGAGGTTGTATCTATCGGAAATGTGTCTTCCTCACACCTTGTTGTTCCTTCCTCTTATAACGGAATGCAGGTTAGAAGAATCGCTTTCGGTGCTTTTGAAGGCGCAAATATAACAAAGCTTACAATCCCTTTTATAGGGCAAAGCGCACAAGTGGAAGTATCGGCTTATTTTGGCTATATTTTCGGCGCGCCGAACTTCGCTACGCAGGGCGAATATGTTCCAGAATCACTTAAAGAGGTAATACTAACGGGCGGAACAAGCATTCCGCCATACGCATTTGCAAATTGTGATAAAATAGAACGAATCACCATGGAATACGATATTGCAAATCCAAGCACCATAACTTCCATAGGGCATTTTGCCTTCCAAAACTGCTCATCTTTGGTGTACATGCCCATTCACGGCAAAATAACCTCAATCGGTATCGGTGCTTTTGCAGGGTGCGACAGCATGGCAAGTTTTTATGTTGAAACCTTTGCCCCAATGGCAAATCCGCTATTTTATTCCCAAGGCAACTGCTTAATTGAAAAGGACACAAAAAAACTCATTGCAGGCTTAAAAACAAGCATTATACCGTCAGATATTAAAATTATCGGCGAAAATGCCTTTCAGGACTGCATAAACCTTGCAAATATAACCATTCCGTCAGGTGTTACCGAAATCCTATCAAATGCTTTTAGCGGGTGCATTAATCTTGAATCCGTGGTATTAAGCGCAAATCTTAAAACGATAGGTAGTTATGCCTTCAAAAACTGCATAAGTTTAAAAAGCGTAAGCCTTCCGATAACCGTGGAATCAATCTACGAAAAGGCTTTTGAGAATTGTGATATTGCCACTTTTTATTGCGAAAGCGAAGCGTGGCGCTTTGAGGGCTGGCATTCACTTTGGAATTCCGCTAAACGCCCTGTTTTGTGGAATTGTGTGTTCAGTGAAGACAAAACCTATGTGGCATCTTTCCATACAAGCTCTTCAATTGAAAACTTCATAGGCAACACAATACTTGCCCCTTATCGTGAAGGCTATACATTTATCGGCTGGGCGCAACATCCCACAAATACAGTGGCTTTCTGCTCAGCAGAAGATATAATCAATGTAGCGTCTATGGAATTGTTTACTATTTGGAACAAAAATAGTTAAGGAAATTCATTAATGAGATTTAGATTCCACCCCTATTGCCTGTTGCCTGTTGCCTCAATAATGAGATTTAGATTCCACCATTCGTAAGTCGTAAATCGTAAGTCGTCATTACTCATAATGAGATTTAGATTCCGCCCCTATGCCCTATAACCTATGCCCTATGCCCTCATTTCGCCTATTGCCTAAATTTGGAAACTGTGTTATTATTAGTGAAAAGCAAATTAGTAAAAAAATTAAAGAGGTAAAAATGAACATTATAAGAACCACGGCAATAGAACTTTCCTCAATTCCTGCAATAGCTTACAAATTGAAGATTAAAACGGGTGGCGCAGGCGTAAAAATCCACAGATTGGATACGCCAGATATTGCAACCTTTACGGTGGATAAGCGCACAGGCACGCTTGTGCCTTACGGTAAGGTGATTTTGGAAGTTTTCCCATTAAATGCGCAAGCGGAAGCCGTTAGCTTAACGGCAGGTTTGCCTTATTCCTCACGCGGAATGGTATCAAAACCCGTTGTTTCTGTAGCCAAGGCTACAGTTGCAGAGGTAAGTGAACCCGAACCCGAACTTGTAGCGGAAGAAATCACCTGCGAGGAAGACGAAAGGGTTTGCATGGCTTTCAGCCCTGAATACCTTGCTATTATTAAGGAATATTCCGATATTAACAGCGGTAAATTAAGCTTTCAGCGCATGAATAAGGAATTTATACAATTTGCCTCAAAAAGCAAAGTGGTAGATAAGCTAATTGCAGATAAAACTGCGGTAGACGAAATTGTTAAATTTGTGGTAAAAAACCGTGCGGAAAACCTTTCTAAAAATAAAATCGGAATTTCGGATAAGGAACTTGGCGCACTTATGGAAATTCTTGACGATATTTGCGTGAGAAGTGCGTTTAAAGAACTTAACGCACACTTAAAAAGAATGCTTAAGAAATGAACAGGTTATTTACCCCCTTTTCGGTAGACACCGTTCCTTTAAATGAGTATCCGCGCCCTCAGCTTGAAAGGGATTCTTTTTTCAACCTTAACGGAATTTGGGATTACTCTTTAAAAAGTCCTGCCTCAATCAGCGAAGGCAAGATTTTAGTGCCGTTTTCCCCCGAAAGCATTTTAAGCGGTGTGGAACAGCTTGTTTTGCCAAGCGATATTTTGGCTTACAAAAAAGTTTTCAATCTTCCTAACGGCTTTATTAAAGATAGAGTTTTTATTAACTTCGGCGCGGTGGATTATTTTTCAGAAGTTTTTTGTAACGGCAAAAAGGTGGGCGAGAACCGCGGGGGATATTTCCCCTTTTCTTGCGATATAACGGATAGCATTTTTGAGGACAAGGAAAATACGCTTGAAGTTATCGTGCTTGATCCCACAGATTTAGGAACGCAAGCGCGTGGAAAGCAAAGGCTTAAGAGGGGCGGGATTTTTTACACACCCCAATCGGGCATTTGGCAAACGGTTTGGCTTGAAAGCGTGCCGAAAACTTATATAAAAAATATTAAGTTAACGCCCGATATTGATAAAGAAACTATTAGAATATCGGTTGAAACCAATGCGCCTGTTACCGTAAAGGCAAAAATTTCATTTAAAGGTACGGCGGTTGAAGATATTTCGTTTAGCGGTGAATGCGATATTAAAATTAAAAATGCCAAACTCTGGTGTCCTGATTCGCCCAATCTTTACGATTTAACCCTTACCGCAGGCGAGGACGAAGTAAAAAGCTACTTCGGTATGCGTAAATTTTCCATAGGTACGGATAAAGAAGGATTTAATCGTTTATTTTTGAACAATGAACCCTGTTTTCATAACGGGCTTTTGGATCAAGGCTACTTTCCAGACGGGCTTTATACACCCCCGTCAGACGAAGCAATGGTTTACGACATAAAAACCGCCAAGGAAATGGGATTCAATATGCTTAGAAAGCATATAAAGATTGAACCCTTGCGTTGGTACTACCATTGTGATCGCCTTGGTATGCTTGTTTGGCAAGATATGATAAACGGCGGTAGCGGTGCAAACACGCCTGAGAACGGCATTAGGGGATTTCTTGGCATAAAAACAAAGGATTTCGGTAGCCGTGGCTACAAAAGAACAGGCAGAACCTGCGAACAAGGCAGAAATGAATTTTTTGAAGAAACGGAAAAAACCATAAGCACGCTATATAATTCCGTAAGCCTTTGCCTTTGGGTTCCTTTCAATGAAAGTTGGGGGCAATTTGACGCATTAAAGGTGTACGATTTTGTGAAAAAGCAGGATAACACGCGCCCGATAGATCACGCAAGCGGTTGGCACGATCAAGGGGGCGGTGATTTTAAAAGCCTGCATATCTATTTCCGCAAAGTTAAGATTAAAAAGGATAACCGCCCCATAATTTTATCCGAATTCGGTGGCTACAGCGTAAAAGTTCCAAACCATGTGTTTAATAACGATAAGGCTTTCGGCTATAAAAAATTCAAAACCACGGAAGATTTTTCAAAAGCATACAAATTGCTTTACGAAAATGAAATTATTCCGCTGATAAACAAGGGGCTTTCCGCCACAGTCTACACTCAAATCACCGATGTAGAGGACGAAATCAACGGTTTAATAACTTACGATAGAAAAATAATCAAAATTCCTATGGATACGCTTAGGGAAATTAACTCAAAACTCGTTCTGCTTTAAAAATATCGCAGAAAAATATAAAATATAAGAACCTGCCTGTGGCAGAACCTTGGCGTTCGCCACTATGTGGCTCGGCTAAAATTGAGGAATTATTATATTAAGAGTTTATCTTAATGAGATTTAGATTCCACCATTGTGCGCTGTGCGCTGTGCGCTGTGCGCTGATATAAACAAATGATTGAACAAATACTTAAAAATTTTAACATAAACGGCAAACTCTTAAGCTATCAGGCTTACGGTGAGGGGCATATTAACGAAACCTTTCTTTGCGTGTTTGATAGCGGTGAAAAGTATCTTTTGCAAAAAATCAATGCGAATGTCTTTAAAAATGTTCCTGCGCTTATGCGCAATGTGGAATTCGTTACGGATTTTTTGCGCACAAAGTTAATAAACTCAGGTAAAGATCCTTTGCGTAACGGCTTAACTCTTATAAAAACCTTAAACGGTGAACGATTTTATGCTGAGAGGAATGATTATTATCGCGTTTGCGTGTTTATTGAGGGCGCAATTTGCTATCAAACGGCAGAAAATGAGGAAATTTTTTATGAAACCGCTATAGGATTCGGGAATTTTGCGAACCTTTTGTCCGATTTTAACGCAAATTTACTTTCGGATACGATTAAAGATTTTCATGATACCGAAAAAAGATATACCGCATTTGAAAAAGCCGTAAACGAAGATTCTTTCAAAAGAGTAAAAAGCGCGGAAAGCGAAATCGCTTTTGCTTTAAAAATGAAAAAATACGCGCCTATTATCACAAATCTTTTAAAATCAGGCAAAATTCCGCTAAGAGTAACCCACAACGACACAAAACTTAATAATGTGCTGTTTGACGCACTAACAAATAAAGCCCTTGCGGTAATTGATCTTGACACGGTTATGCGCGGTTCGCTTCTTTACGATTTCGGCGATGCTATCCGTTCGGGTTGCAATTCCGCCACTGAGGACGAAGAAGATTTATCAAAGGTAACCTTTTTAAAAGATTATTACCAAGCATTTTTAAACGGCTACCTCACCGCCCTCGGCGATAAAATCACCCCTTGCGAAAAAGAACACCTTAGCGTTAGCGCACTAATCATGACGCTTGAATGCGGTGTGCGCTTTTTAACCGATTATTTAAACGGCGACACCTATTTCAAAATTCACAAACAAAACCACAATCTTTTCAGGGCGCGAACTCAATTTAAGCTTGTAGAGGAAATAGAAAGAGAATTGCTTTGTCAAGAATAAATATAGTTGACCAAAGCGTAGAAATTAGTATTAAGAATAATCTAAGCCAAAGGCAAGCCTGAAAACGGCTTGCTTTTTTCTGCCAACAAGACATTGATTTACATGGTTTGCAACTAAAATAAAATATGGTCTTTTTTAAATATACCGTTTTGTTTGAAGTAGCCAAGATTAAATGACGCTTCATCATTTTTTGCACGCCATTGCAGGGCAAGTTCTTTTATATCTGTCGCCCTAACTAACAAAATTACCGTGTCGCTATTTAGTGCGTGTTTAGCGCATTCGGCAATGGAACACTCAGTAAAATCGGTTGCTATAACCATAAATATGCCCACAGGTTTGTCAGATAAATTTATGTATCTATCAAACTGTGCTATGTGATCTTTAAGCCTTACGGGGGTTTCTTTTGACTTGTTGTCCCACATTATCAGCTTGTTTTGGTAAGATAGAATGCCGTCTGGTCTTTCTGTGCCGGCTAACAGAAGTGGCTTATGTCTAAATAGTTTTTCAAACATATAGCTTGTGGCTTCTTCAAATTTTCGTTCACATTCTAAATCCTTACAGATAATACCCTGCTGTCTTAAATGCTTCAAATCGCGCTTTGCAAGGTGTTCGTACAGCGCAAAAAGGGCTTCGCGTGGGTCACTTGTGTCAACCTTAATTTCCCTAATGTCGTCATAATATTTTATAATTCTCCTGATAATCTCTTCTTTCGTGCAGTTGGCGAAATTTTGCAACTTCAAATCAATGCACCATTGTGCCAATACTTCCTTTGCCAAACCGTCTTTTGGCGAATACCCACCTATTAAATTTGTGGGCTTTATTCTTTCAATAATTAAATCTTGAAGTTGACTGATTGTAGCGTACGGGTTGCATTTAATGTTAGCACGGATTAGGGCATTTGTTAAAAAATCTTTGCTTTTTATGTATTTCGATCCCAATAGTTGCTTGTAGCCAAAATCCTTCATTTCTTTAGCGTACACTTCGCGTAAAACGGCGGCAATTTCTTCGGGAATAATATCGAAATTCACGCTATTATTTCTAATAGAGAAAATTAAGCCACAGCGTTGCAAGGTTTTTCTAACTGCATCAATTTCGCTTGTTAAATGCACCTCGTTGTTTTGTTTTGGGAATTTTCCCATTTTTGCCTCAAGTATTTTGTATTCACGCCATGTGATATTTAGCCTTTTTCTAATATTCTCAATAAGATTTTTTTCGTCTGGTGAAATTTCGCCACCGCTTTCCCACGCCACATCAAGCACGAATTTCAAAAACTGCATATCGGTGCTAATAGCTTTTTCGTCAAGTTCGTTTGAAGCGTCAACAATGCGTTGCTCATAAGCAATAATTTCGCTATCAAGCACTTTTTGCTCCTGCATAAAATCGTCTTTGTTTAGTAAAATTTCCCTTAAAATCATGTACGATAGCATTCTATCGTCTCGCTTGTCGGCTAACAAAAGCTCCTTTAGCCTTTTTTGAATGTTGTTTTTGTCAAAATACTGTCCCGCTGTTTTTAACAGGGCTTTTCTAAGTTCGTCATCACTTAGGTTTTTGCCGTCAACTACATAAGCCGAAGCTATACGCTTTAAATCAAGCGTTGTTCCTATGTTTTCAATACATTTTTCAAATTTCATTTGTCTTTCTTCTCCTCAAAATAAAAATGCGCCCACATAGGGGCGCACCCCAAACGGCTACTCCTATGTTGCTACACAATTTCCTAATTACAGGCGGAAAGCACGAATGGCAAAACTCGTACCTGTAATTGGTTATGAAATTGTTTAGCACTGATAATCTACCATATTTGGGATAAATTGTCAATATCTTCCGCGAAAATAAAATGCCTTGAACTAAAAACGCGCCACTCGGCGCGATTCTTGGGCAATAGACAAAAAGATTGGATTCTAAATCTCATTATTAATTAATCCATAATTCTGCATTCTGAATTAAACCACAATTCGTACTTCGTACCTTGTACTTCGTACTTAAATAAATCATTCCGCCACTGTGTGCTGTGCGCCGTCCTCTTTTTGCCCCTGCTTTCTTTTGAAAAACGCCACAATCCGCTTGTGGTGCAAAATGATATGAACCAGCGTAAAAACAGAGGATACTGCACCAAGTATTCCGTGCATTCTTCTCACACCGTGTAAACCCACCAAAGCCAAAACCGCCGTTATTGCTACGGCAAGCCACAAAGCCGTAAGCAATACGCTTATAATGTATTGCGCTTTGATTTTAGGTTTAACTTTTAAAAATCTTTTTGTGATTCCTTTAAGCCATTTCCGATTTAGGCAAGTATGCACTATCATAAAGAACAAAAACGAAAAACCGACAACCGTATGCGCCACCATATTGCCACGCATAGTAGCAAGCGTAGCAATTTGCGTTGCAAGCATTAGAATGTCTGTTATTATCTTGGGTATTTTATTTTTCATAACTGCCCATCTTTCTTATATGTTTTCTTGCGTACTTTCTTGCATACTTTCTTGCATACTTTCTTGCTTATTTTTGGCGCGTAGCAAAACCATTGATTGTGAAGAGTGTTTCTTCAGGCTGTTCAGAAAGCCTGTCAGAGGCAAAAAAGCGTGGTTTTTAGGCGCAGGAATGTACTGAAGCGTACATGACTAAGCGTAAAGTTCCGCTTTTTGTGCCTATCACAGGTTTTATCAACAGCCTGAAAACTAAAGTTTTCTTCCGCCAAACCCCTTACCCGACACTTCTTTCGTGGTTGTTACATACATAAAGCAATCAGGATCAAGGTTTTGGATTAGACGGCGGAAATTTACGCGTTGTTTTCGCGATACCACCACAAGCACCAATTTGTGGCTTGTGCGCGTGAAATGCCCTTCGCCTGTTAGGATTGTGGTGCTTCTGCCAAGAGTTTTAACCACATAATCGGATATTTCGGTGGGTTTATCCGTGATTATATTAAAAACTACGCTTGATTCAATTCCGTTAAAGATAACATCGGCGGTTTTACTGCAAATGTACATATGGATAAAGGAAAACAGCACAGGCGACATTATGATTACGAATGCTTGCGAAGCGTCATGTCCGCTTTCAAGTGCGGAAATGCCAAGTATGCCCGAAGAAATAACCACAATCGCATCAAAAATCAGCACAAGCCATTGGGCGTTTATGGTGGGATTATGGTTGTACACAAGCCTTGCGATTGTATCCGTTCCGCCTGCGGAAAGGTTCATGAGTAGCATAAAGCCGAGGCGGATTCCGATAAGAAGCCCCGCCATAACCACGGCAAGAATCATGCCTGCCGAATCAGGATTTGGCACGGCGAATTGCGGAAAACTCACAAATTCAAAAAGCCACACCAAAAATGCGTAAACCGAAACGGAAAGCAGGGTGTTAAGCGCGAATTGCTTATTGATTTTTATCGCCGCCACAATAAAAAGCGGAACATTTAAAATGAATGAAAATATTCCGGGGTTAAAAATGCCCGAAGCAAGAGTTTGGTTATATTTCGCAACAATATTATAAACGATTATGGCAATGCCGTTAAATCCGCCGATTGTGAAATTGTTAGGCAAAATAAACACATAAACGCCAAGCGCGCCTATCGCACTAAGCAAAATCAAAGCACCGTAAAAGCTCAAGGCTTTTAAGGCGGAATCAAAGGTTGTTTTGTCGTTCGTCATTTTTTCGCATTCCCCTTAACACAATTTAAAATCTTTACTAAAATCTCACTAACACAATTTTATATCTTATCTGCTTACAATGCAATTGAAAAATGCCACACCGTGGTTTATATTATACGAAGTTGCAACTTGCTTGCAAGAGTTGCAACAAGTGTTATTCAAACGAGGAAGTCGGCAAGCATTGCCAAGAAAACAAGCGCAAGCGCAGATTTCTCAAATTTCAAAACTTGTTTTGAAATTAACTTCCGATAGTTTATAATGTGTTATATGGAAACAAATGCACAAATAAATCAATCTTCTTTAAAACTTAACACTTACACCAAAAAGGAAATGAATGTTTATCTCATGTCTATGTTCGGGCAAAACATGATTTATAACATTATTAACGCTTGTTTTGCGTACTATTTGCAGTTCACAATCCTTATTCCTGCCGTAACTATCGGCGTTATATTTGGCATTGCAAGGGTGTGGGACGCATTTAACGATCCTATTATGGGTACAATTGTGGATAAAACCAATTCCAAAAGGCTTGGCGGAAAGTGTGTGCCGTATCTTAAAATTATGCCCATTCCTATCACGATTGTAACCATTCTTTGCTTCACAAGTTTTGGTTTTTACACAGATATGGATTCGGGCATGAGGGTAGCCATGATTTCGTGGGCAGCGTTTAGTTACCTTTTGTGGGGAATGGTTTACACAGGCGCAGACATTCCGCTTTGGGGCGTTTCCGCACTTATGACGGAAGATACAAAGGAACGGAACAAACTTTTAAGCGTGGCGAGGATTGTGGGTGCTTTGGGTGCAGGAATAGTGATATTTTCCATGCAATCCATTGTTTTTGGTTTAAGGGACGCGCTTGCACCGCATTTTTCAGATCCAAGAAATGCAGAAAGATACGCATTTTTGATTGTGGCTTCGTCCTTTGCGATTTTCTCAGGAATACTGTTTCAATTATGCGGTTTTGTGGTTAAAGAAAGGGTAAAACAATCCGAAAAAAAGCCGACTCTAAAAGAAAACCTTAAAATCATGTGGCGCAATAAACCCTTCCGTCAGGTACTCATTTCTGGCATTATCGGTAGCCCAAAAATGCTTATTGCCACTGTTGCGCTTCCCATAGTTTCGTACTATTTCGCAAGTAAGGACGGTTTGCTTGCAATGCTTTATATGGCACTTCTCGGTGGCGGGCTTTTCGTGGGGCAATTTGTGTTCATGGCACTCGCCCCAAAATTCTTGCACCTCTTTTCCAAAAAAACGCTTTATAACGCATCGCACATTTTAATGGCAATTCCCTTTGCCATGATTTTCGGGCTTTATCTCATTGCCCCAATGAACCTCACCGATCCTATTGCGCTTGTGCTGTGTTTCCTTTTATATTTTAATGTGGGTGGCGGTTTCGGCATGACAACGGTTCTGCAATCCTTTATGATAGCAGACGCGATTGATTACGAGGAATACCATTACGGTGGCAGGCCAGACGGGGTTTTCTTCAGCGGGCAAACTTTCCTTGCAAAACTTTCCGCAGGCATCGCCGCACTAATTTCCGCAGGGGGCTACGCAATCGTGGGCTTTTCGGATAAAAATGTGGAAGAACTAAATGCCTTTATAGACGCTGGCGGTGTTCCGCGCGTAATGGAACAATATCAACCCTTTATGTTTATCCTCTTCTTCCTCGTGTCAATCCCCCCGCTAATCGGAAGCCTGCTTGCAATTATCCCCACGCTAAACTACGCGCTTGACGATAAAGAACACGCAAGAATCGTGGCAGAGTTGGCTGTGCGAAGACACCAACTTGAGAAAGAATAAGTACGAAGTACTTATTCTTCACTTCTCACAATTCTTCCCACTTCAGCTTGTATCTTTTTAAGCAAAGATTCGTCTTTGCCACCTACTGGCGTGCCGTTTATGTGTGAGATTCCTATGAAGAGTTTGCCTGCGCTGGTGATTATTGGTTCGTCTGAATCCATTAAATCGCTGAGGCTGAAGGGTTCTTCTTTTACGGGGATAGAAAGATTGTGGCAGGCTTCAATGGCGATTTGGCGCGTTACGCCTGCAAGGATTAAATTATCCGCAGGGGGGGTAAAAAAGCAACCGCCTTTTATCATGCTTACATTGCTGTGCGAACATTCGGTAACGCGCCCCTCGCGCACAAATATCGCCTCGCCTGCGCCCTTATCTTCCGCTTCGCGGTAAGCAAGGATATTGGGTAAAAGGTTTAGAGTTTTAACATTGCATAGCTTGAAGCGTTTATCTTCAACGGTTATCGTTTTGAATTTTTCGTTTATATCAAAAAGAGGCGCGGGCTTTATTAAAACCCAAATGTTTGCGCGCATATCATGCGGAAAGGAATGATTTCTAATATCCGTGCCACGCGTGGCTTGCCAATAAACAAGGCACTCAGGGTTATCCGCTTGCGAAAGCAAATTTAAAATAATATCCCTTAATTCTTGCTGAGAAATCGGCAAATTTAAGCCGATAAGCCCTGCGCTGTTAAAAAACCGTCCGATATGGCGGTTAAGGGTGAGGGGCTTAAAGTTAATTGTGTAAGTGGCATCGTAAACCCCGTCACCAAAAAAATGAACGCGATCATTAAACGGAATGCTTAATTCTTCAGGACGCCCGATATTGCCGTTATAGTAAGCTATACTTTCCATACTCACAATATATGCGCAGTTATACCGATTAACACCACAAAAAACGGCGCAACCCACTATGATTACGCCGTTTAATGAAAGATTATTTTTGATTATTTCACCGAAACTTTTAATTAGCTTGCGGTAACTCTTTTGTATGTGGTATCAAAAGAGAATACGCTGGTTCTGCCTTGATCCTGCAAAAAGAATGTGCCTATAAAGCTTTTAAGCGTTTCCGTGGGCAAGCTTGCACTTGGGCCGAAAGCGGTTACGCCTTCCGTAGTGGTATCTTTAACTTTATCATGAAGAAGTGAAAGGAAGTACCAATCTCTTATGCCTGTGTGCCCGTCATAAGGGCTATAGCTTTCGCCTACTGAGTACGGTCCCACCGTAAAGTCGTTGTAGTTCGTGAACATACGGCATACTACCATACCTTTACTTTCGCCCACAGCAAAAGGTACTGCTACGCTTGTTTGGTTTCCGTTAACGGCATAAACTTCCACAGCAATGCCGTTTGCGCCGAATTCATTTGTGATAGCAAGCATGGTATCCGTAATGTTGTCTTTGATAAGGCGTCCGCCAGACCAACGAACTTCAAACCCATAAAAAAACCTAAGCCTCAACACGCCAAACTCAAGAAACGACGCACCGAATAACGGGTCTAACAGCGCAAGCCTTTGGGGTAAAACCTTTAAAGGAAGTTGCCCCACTCTAACAAGTTCCGTTAATAAAAACATAGACGCTACCGTGAACTCACCGCCCAATGAATGCCCTGCAAGGCGGATTTCTGCATTTCCGAAGCCCTCAATCTTGCGGGTGGCACGGATATAGTCCCCTGCAAAATGTTCGGCAAGAGAATATTCTGAAACATGGTTTACCGAACTGCCTTGGCTGTTTCGGAAATTCATTCCCAAAAAGTTTCTTTGTTTCCCTACGCCCCAAATTTTGCCCTCTGCTTGATTAATGGCACCAAATTCCTCGTCCGAAAACCTATTGTACTGATAAAGCCCCACATTCCAACCTTGCATTATCCAAAGTGCTGCAAGCTCAATATCGCTGTTCTTTTCCTTGTCCCAATTAAGAATATCGTAAAAATCAAAGGTGGGCGACTTTATAATCGGGTCTGTGAGCGTAAACTTTTCATAGCCCTTTCTGCCCGTGTCCGAAAGCAATCCGTGGATATATATTATAGTGGGCTTGTTAGGATCAACAAGCGTTTCCGCGCCGTCTGCATCTGCCTTTACAAGGTCAATTTTTAAATTGTCTTGATCAAACTTTGCCCAAAAAAGCCCTTGCTCTGCCAAGGCAGGAAATCTGGCTGTGTCAAACTTAACTTCTTCCGCATAATCCACAGGGTCTTTTAGCCTAAGACTGCTAAGCAAATCTTCGCCTTCCTCACCGCCGTTACCACCGTTACCACCGTTACCGCCGTTGCCACAGGCAATAAGGGTGAAAAGCGATAAGCTTAAAATTATTGTTACTATAATAAAAATACTAATTTTGCGTTTCATACCTATTATTATATAACTATTTGGAAAATTTTTCAATACTAAAAAGCTATATTTCTCTCAAATAGCTGTTGAGGTTCAAGCGGGGGCAAAAAATTGGTTCATAACAGACAAAAAGGAACCCACCATTTAAGGATTCCTTCCTGCCACAAGGGGGAAAAATATGAATACCTCTCAAAAAGCAAGATATATCTTCAATAATATAACATATTCTTCTAAGGTTCTGCACCTTTTTACAAGCGCATAAAAAGGTAAATTTAAAGTAAAAATGATTTTACGAAGCCCCCCTCAAGCATTTACTATTTGCGGAAGTGTTATTATGAAAAAACTAATTTTAATTACCGCCATACTCATTCTTATGTGTTGCGTGCTTACTGCCTGCGCAAAAAACAGCGGTGACGGCGCGGTTGAACTTCCGAAAAATTTAAATGAATATGAAATTTTGATTTCTATCAGTGACGATTTAAGAACGCTTGATTTAAAGCAAACAATAACTTACACGAATACCGAAAGCAAAGATTTAAACAGCCTCGTTTTTTATCTTTATGCCAACGCTTTCCGTGAAGGCGCGGAACACACAGCTTATCTTTCCCGCCCTGCGGGTTATGGCGGAATTGATATGCTTTCGGTAACCGTAAACGGTGAAAAGGTTACCTATTCTATTAAAAACACCACTATTATGACTCTATCGCTTAACGCGCCGATTGCCGTGGGCGAAAAGGCGTTAATCAGATTTGAGGCAAAAATAAATGTGCCTGTGTGCAACCTGCGCATGGGGCTTAGCGCAAACATTTTGAACATGGGTAGCTTTTACCCTGTGCTTTCGGTTTTTGAAAACGGAAGTTTCAGAGAGGATATTTATTCCCGTACAGGTGATCCCTTTTATCAAGAGATAGCAAATTACAAGGTTATAATTGAATGTAATCCCGCGCTTGTAATTGCGTCAAGCGGTAGCCAATCAAGCGAAACTTTCGGCAGAAGCTATAAGAGGGTGGAAATCAACGCAGAGGGAATCAGAGATTTTGCTTTTGTGGCATCTTACACATTTAATGTGCTAAGCGGTGAGGTTAACGGCACAGATATTTTTTACTATTACCCCTCTTCGGATAAGCCCCCCGTGTCCGCTTTTGAAACGGCGAAAAACACCTTAAAGGTTTTTAATGAGATTATCGGTGATTATCCTTACCCCTCATTTTCGCTTGCGGATATTAATTTTTATTACGGCGGTATGGAATATTCGGGGCTTGTGTTTATAAACCGCACGGCGACAGATAAGGAAGCAATCGTGATTCATGAAACCCTGCACCAATGGTTCGGCATGGTGGTGGGTTCGGATCATGTTAATTCCGCATGGCTTGACGAAGCACTCGTTACCTTTTTAAGCGATTATTATTATCTTAAAAGCGGAAACAGCGCAAGATTCAAAACCCTAAGGGGCAGGGCAAAAAATGAATATGATTCCTATGTGCGCCTGCAAAAGCCCATTAATCCCGAAACTTCTCTTAATTTTACCCAAAGCATTTACGCATTTAGCACCGCTTACGAATACTCAATGGCAGTTTACACCCGCGGTAGCTTATTCTTTGACAATGTGTTCAGCTACGCAGGTGAAAAAAGTTTTGATAAGGCATTAAGATATTATTACGAACAAAACGCTTTCAAATTCGCCACCAAAGAATCCTTGCTTACCGCATTCAGAGTAAAACGCAAAGATATCGGATTTATGCTTGACGCATGGATAAGTGATAGCGTGGTAACATTTAAGCAGAATTAATCCCTAAAGTTGCCTCTCTAACTTGGCTATCTGTTCGTCTATCGCCATATACTTCGCCATAATAGGCGCTACAGCGGGACTACTGCGAAAATTCTCGCTCTTTTTTCTCGCTGAGTAGTAGTAAAGTAAACCTGGAATTAGGAAAAACATAAAGAGGCATCCAAATTTTGACGCGCTAAATTTGAGAAGCTTTTTTTCAAGTTCTCTTTCTTCGTCTGCCACAGCTTGCCTTTGGCGTAAAAGTCCGTCTACCTCTCTTTCAGTCTCAACGATTTTTGCATAATTCGCAATGTCGGTGGGTCTTTTTAGTGTTATCTCACCGTAGTCATACCCAGCGATATCTTTTCTAAGCTTTATGAATTTGCGTTCGTTCTTCACTTCATCTTCGGTAAAATACTTGGCGGTGGAAGAATGACAGTTTACCGTTACGGTTTTGTGGTCATGCAATACATACCCATACTTTCTCCAACGCTCTAAGGCAATCCTCAAACCCTCTTCGTCTGGGTAGGCTTTTACTGTTTTGTAGTCATAGTTCATAAAAATTCTCCTTTGTTTGTTGTTTTTGTTTGTTGTTTTTGTTTACTATTTGTAATCTAATCCGCCACCGTCAACATTGTAGGTTTTACCGTCATAACCCTTCGCCTCACCCGTTGCTCTATCGTATTGCTCAATTGCGATACGCTCGCCGTTGCTCTTCTCAAAATAATAATGCACGCCGTCAAGCACCATGCGCCCTCTTCCCACGGTTTTTGGCGCATTGTAAGGATACTCGCTCGGCGTAGATCTTGCACCAAGCGAGGAAGAAATCCCACTGCCACCGAAAAGAAGCGATGCGAAGTTCACCGTTTTTTCTATAGCGGTTATTGCACTTGAAATGTTTTCTGGCGTTGCTCTGAGTGCAAAACGAAACACAACATCAAGAGTCGCGCTACTTTGCGCTCGTTCTTTGTACTTTATTTTTTTGGTTTTAATGCCCGCTGGGCTACATTTTTCAATGAGTTCCGCCATGCTTTTTGCCGTATCACTACAGCTGTTTTTATAGCTGGCAACAAAATAGTTGTAGGCTTTTTGGTCATCCCTAAGCTTGTTTGACTTTAGATAAATTACCCCTAAAAAGAATTGAGAAGACGCTTGCGCAAAAGGGTCTTTTTTCTTTTTTGCAATTTTTACAAGTAACGGAACTGCCATGGAAAAAAGCTGTTCTGCTTTTTCGTGGTCTTGCGGAACGCCATCTCCGTCCCAATAAGCCTCACCAAGCGCAAACAAGCAGTTCGCGTTAGGCTTGCGTCCTGCTTCAATCCCCTTTTGGTAATAAACAGTCGCCTCATGTGGGTTATTTTTTTCGTGCTGAAGATAGTATCCGTATTGATAGCACGCCTTTGCATCTCCACTATCTGCCTTGCTTTTTATATTCATAAAGGCTTTCTCCTTGAGTATGAAATAATTATACATCGTTTTGTGATGTAAGTCAACACATAAAATGATGTATATGTGAAAATGTCTTCAATGGATATAAAGAAAGAGGTTGGCAACCGCTTAAAAGAGAGTCGCCGTGCCACAGGATACACACAAAGTATGGTGGCAAAAGAATTATTTATGACACAACAACAATACAGTCGTTTTGAAAACGGAATTTTTGAATTAAACTACTCGCAATTGATTACGGTCTGCGCCCTATTTGATGTTTCGGCAGACTACTTGTTGGGCATTAAAACCTACTAACCTAAAATTTAACCGCCTACAATTTCAGTCGGTTAGCAATGAGGAAACCCACGCTTTTCACAGCAGAGTGGCGAAAAACATTATAGGTTTTTAATCAATCTGAAATGACGCTATTGCCCCGTCTGCGCACGCGGTGATAACTTGGCGCAAGGATTTTTGGCGGATATCGCCTGCGCCGAACACGCCTGCGATATTGGTTTTCATATCTTCGTCTGTGATTATATAACCGCTTTCGTTTAAATCAATTTTACCTTTGAGAAGTTCGGTTCTTGGAATTGTGCCTATTGCCACAAACAATCCGTCCGTTTCAATTTCTTTAGTTTCACCGCTAACCACATTTTTAACCGTTATGCTTTTAAGCGGTTCGCCGTTTAACTTTTCAATTACGGAATCAAGCACAAGTTTAACCCCGCTATCAAGCAACCGCTTTGCAAGAACCGCGCTTGCCTTAAAGCCGTGCCTGCGATGCACAAGGTAAACCTCTTTGCATATCTTTTTAAGATACATGGCTTCGGTTAAAGCCGTGTCGCCACCGCCGTTAACCACCACGGTTTTGTTTTTAAAAAAGAATCCGTCACAAGTGGCGCAGTACGAAACCCCCCTGCCGATAAGTTTATCTTCATTTGCAAGCCCCAACCGCCTGCTTTCCGTTCCCATGCACAAAATGATATTTTTTGCAAAAATTTCACCGTTAAGTTCGGTTACCACACTCTTTTTGACGCCGTCAAGCCGATATTCCGTAACCGTATCAGATAAAAATTCCGTGCCAAAAAGTTCCGCTTGTTCGCGCATATTTTCCGCAAGCGTAAAGCCGTCTATATGCTTAAAACCGCTATAATTCTCAATAATATCGGTTAAAATGATTGCGCCACCGCGATTTCCGCCCTCAATTATAAGGGCTTTCTTTCCGCCCCTCGTGGCATAAATCCCTGCCGTTAGCCCCGCAGGGCCTGAACCAATAATAATTACATCGTAAGTCATAATGGAATTATACACTATAAGAAACTAATTTTCAACTATTGATTAATTCAGAATTAAGAATTCAGAATTCAGAATTGCGGATTTATTTATTAATGAGATTTAGATTCCTCAACTTATATTTTTTATTTTATATTTTATATTTAAGCACTATTGTCTGTTACATAATTCGCATTGACTTTAGCCAATAAAAAGTGCTAAAATGTTTGTAAATTATGAACAAGTGTGAACTTCTTGCCCCGGCGGGCAATCTTGAAAAACTTAAGTTGGTTTTTTATTACGGCGCGGATGCGGTGTATTTTGGGGGTAAGGATTTTTCGCTGAGGGCTTACGCGGGCAATTTAGACAATGACGAAATTTTGCTTGCTTGCGACTATGCAAAAAAGCTAAATAAAAAACTTTATGCCACAGTAAACATTTTTGCAAAGAATGACGATTTTGATAAATGCGAAAAGCAATTTAGGTTTTTGGAAAGCGCGGGGGTAGACGCGGTTTTGATAACGGATTTAGGGCTATTTTCTCTTTGCAAAGAGGTTGCGCCAAAATTAAAAATCCACATTTCAACGCAGGCAAACACGCTAAATAAATTTGCCGTGAGAAGTTACGCCGAAATGGGTGCTAAGCGCGTGGTTTTGGCAAGAGAGTTAAATTTAAAGGAAATTAAGGAAATCAGCGGATTTTCGCAGATTGAAACGGAAGTTTTTGTGCATGGCGCAATGTGTATTTCGTACAGCGGAAGGTGCTTGCTTAGCAATTACCTATCAAAGCGCGATGCTAACCGCGGTGAATGCGTGCAGGCTTGCCGTTGGCAATTTGGCTTAAAAAGCGAAAAAGACGGCGATGCCCTTTTGATTGAGGAAGATAAAAGAGGAACTTATCTTTTAAATTCAAAAGATTTGTGCTTGGTGGAACACTTGAATGATTTAATTGACGCAGGCGTTGCCTCATTTAAAATTGAGGGGCGCATGAAAAGTGAATACTACTTGGCAACTGTGGTAAACGCTTACCGCCGTGCGCTAAATGAGGTTTTGGGTAACAGAAAGCTGATAAACGGGCAACTATATCTCAATGAATTGAACAAGGTGGTAAACCGCGGTTACACAAATGCTTACCTTTTGGGCGACAACACAGAAACAGTGAACCTCAATGGCGGGCAGGAAAGCGGTGCTTCGTTTTTGGCGGTTGTGCTTGAAGATTCTAAAGAGAATGCTGATAAAAATAACCCTTACACAATCAAATGCGAAATGCGGAACAGGTTTAAACTTGGCGACACGGTGAACATTCTAAGCCCCTCTGAAAACTTTAATAAACCGTTTAAACTTACCAAAATAACTGACGAAAAAGGCAATGCGGTTGGGGATTGCAAACTTGTGCAACAAATATTATATATTGATTGCCCTTTTAATCTTAAAAAGGGCGATATTTTGCGCGAACACATGGTATAATGTAAGTAACGCAGAATGCGTTACACAGCGCACAACGCACAGCGCACAATGACTATGGAAAAATATAAAATATGAAATATAAAATATAAATTGTGGAATATTTTATTAAGAGTATATCTTAATGAGATTTAGAATCCACCATTGTGCGCTGTGCATTGTGCGCTGTGCGCTGAAAGTAATTCTTAATTATAAAAAAAACGGGGGTATATTACATATGGCAAAAAAACTCGGCGCGTACACGGGCAAGGTGATAAAAATTAACCTTACCGATAAAACTATCGCGGATTATCCTTTTTCTGAAAAGCAACGCGAATTGTTTTTGGGCGGAAAGATAATGGCTTCAAAAATCTTTTATGATAATCTTTTTGAAAAGATAGACGCTTATGACGAAAATAACATGGTTGTTATCAGCACAAGCCCGCTTAACGGAATGCCTGCGCCCTCTTCTTCCCGCTTTAACATTTCGGCAGTTTCACCGCTTACAGGGCTTTTAACTTCAAGCAACTGCGGTGGCGATTTCGGAATCAATTTGAAGAAAGCAGGATATGACGCGGTTATTATCACAGGAAAAGCTGAGGAAAAAACCCTTTTGCAAATTACAGACGAAGGCGTGGAATTTAAAAACGCAGATTCGCTTTGGGGTTTGCACACAAGTGAAGTTCAAACTAAAATCGGCGGAAGGTGCGGAAAACTTGTTATCGGGCCTGCGGGTGAAAAATTGGTTCGCTACGCGTGCATTATAAATGAGGAAAGAGCGGCGGGCAGAGGGGGGCTTGGTGCGGTTTTCGGCAGTAAGAACCTTAAGGCGGTAACCGCAAGCGGTAAAAAAGGCCCTGAGGCTTACGATAAAGAAAAACTTCAAGAATTCAATAAAAAGTGGGTTAAGGCACTTAAAGATCACCCTCTCACGGGCAAACAGCTTCCCCAACTCGGCACGGCAGGGCTTTTAACCGCCATGCAAATGAAGCATATGCTTGCCACAAAGAACTTTGCCAAAGGGCAATATGAGGATTATGAAAAACTTAGCGGTGATTATCTCGCTGAAAATTTCCACAGAAAGGACGCTAAGGGCAAAAGCTGTAAATCCTGCCCCATTCAATGCGCGCGCGCAGTGGAACTTAACGGCAAGTTAATCAAAGGCCCTGAGGTTGAAATTATAGGGCTTCTCGGTGCAGGAATTTTGAATAACGATTTAGAAAAAATTATCCGTTGGAATTATGAAATGGACGAATTGGGTATGGATACAATTTCCGCCTCAGGCGTTATTTCATTTGCCATGGAACTTAATGAAAAAGGGCTTTGGGACAGCGGGCTTAAATTCGGCGAAACCGATAATGTGCTTGACGCAATTATTGAAATGGGCGAAAGATCCACCGAAAGGGGCAACGAACTTGCAGAAGGCGTGAAGCGCATGAGTGAAAAGTTTGGCGGAAAAGATTTTGCGCCACACAGCAAGGGGCTTGAACTTAGCGCATACGAACCGCGCAGTGCGGTGGGGCAAGGGCTTGGCTACGCGGTTGCTAACCGTGGCGGTTGCCACCTAAATGCAGGCTACCTTGTGTTTGCCGAGGGCTTGGGGCTTTCAGCAAATCCGAGAACCCCCAAGGGCAAGGCTTCTTTAACCACGCTTTTCCAAAATATTATGGAAGCGGTTAGCGCAGGCGGAAACTGCTTATTTACCGTGTATTGCTTTGTCCCCGGGTTTATGATTAAAAAACCCAATAGTTTTATCACAAGAACGGTTAATAAACTTGCGCCCTATCTTGGCGGTGTTCTTTATTTCGCAGGCAAAAAGCCCGAACTTTTGGCATTAAACCTTTCCGCAATGTTACCCCACGCAATAGCCTGCAAGCACGCCACAGGAAGCAAGCTGAATATGGGTAAATTTATAAGGATTGGCGAACGCGGTTACAATATGGAACGCATAGTTAATATAAGGCTTGGGCTTAAAGCTGAGGACGACACTCTGCCAAAACGCTTAACCCACGAACTTCAAGACGCAAGCGACAAAAAATCATTCGTTCCGCTTGAATTTATGAAAAAAAGGTACTATTTAATGAGGGGTTGGGGTAAAGACGGCGTTCCGCCCAAAAAGCTGATTAAAAAGCTAAAACTTGACACCACGGTTTAAAAGCGCGCGCGCATATTTATAAGGAAGATTGATTATGGTTAAAGTGAAATTTTTTGGGGTATTAAGGCTTGAAACGAAGATTGCAAGCGTGGAAGTGGAAGCAAAGACGGTTAAAAAGGCTTACGAAGCTGTGGAAGCCGACTTAAAAGCCAAGGGCATTGAAAACGCGCCTACGGCAAAAGACTTAAAGGATTACATAACCTTTGTGAACGGCATTAACATTTATAAGCTAAAAAGGCAAGCCACAAAACTTAAAGCAGGGGACGAAATTGTACTCATGTCACCCGTGTCGGGGGGCTGATTCAGAACAACTAAAAATCCTGCGGATTTTTCGCTGTTCTGCTTAGGGGAAAAATACTCGTGATACTCGCCGATTTTCCCCTCTTTCGCTAAAGCGAAATTCACCCCTTTTCGGGCTTTTGCGCGCGCTTTGCGTCTTAAAGCCTTAAGGGGCGACAGCGGAAAAGTGCGATTTTCCTTGTCGCGGTATTTAGAGTGTGCTATCAAATGGCGATAGCGGAATGGCGCGGTTTTTCTTGTAGGGGAATTTTTTTAAACCTTTAAGATTCGGAAGTCGTTTGTTAAAAAATCAATTATTAAAATCTTGCCACCGCTTAGGGTTTCGCCTTGGGCGGTGAGGTGCTTAACGCCTTCGCTAACCATTAGGGAAGCGGTGGCTGAGGGGATAAAGGCAAGAGTTTTGTTCTTTTCGTTTTGTTGATTTTTATAAAGGCGCGAAATTGTGCTATCCTTGGGCAGAATTAAGGAAATTTGCCCCATTGTGTCATTTATTGCGCCGTGGACAAGGGGGATATTCAGCCTTTCGCACACAGCTTCAAGGATAAAGCGCGTGGCTATATTATCCGTGCAATCAAACACTATATCTGCGCCCTCAAGTAAGGGGGCGTGCTTTTCTAAAAACATGAGAGTGTAAACCTTAACTCTAATATCTTTTGATATCAGGCTAATCCTTTTCGCGCCCTCTTCCGCCTTCATTTGGCTTAAGTTATTTATATTTGAATAAAGCTGACGATCTAAGTTGCTTTCACTAAAAGAATCACCGTCAAAAATTCTGATTTCTTTGAAATTTAGCCTTGCAAGGGATTCAAGAACAAAGCCACCCAAACCGCCCGCGCCGATAACAGCCACGGTTTTTTTATTTAAAATTGCCCTTATTTCAATAGGTGTAAGCATACCAAGTTTTTACTATATAAATTCTTTTACTGCGTAAATTTATAATTAAGTTAATTCTTTCATGAGAAGAACTCTTTCTTCCCTTTCCTCACGCGTGAGTTCTTTAATTCTGCCCTCGCGCTGAAGTTCGGTGAAATATCTTAGCCTTAAAAGTTTGTGATTTGTTACCTTATATTTAAGCGAAGAATAAATTGCCCATGAAATCAGCACGGTGATAGACGCGCCGAACATTACCCTTATTGCAAGGATAACAGAGGCAGGCTGATCCGCAACCATGGATTGCCCTTGCTGTGCCTCGCGGTAGCCCGCTATTGAAAGCACGATTCCCACAAGTTGCAAGGCAAAGGCTGTGGCAAGTTTTCGTGCAAGTGTCATCATACTGCTAAAACTACCTGTAGGGCGGTAACCAAGGCGCAACTCGGCGGCATCTATAACATCGGGGAAGATAAGCCAAGGCATCATTTGCGCACCGCCAAGCCCCACACCCATTATCATGGCGAAAATTGTGGGCAAGAAAGGATTCCACCCCGGTTGCCAAATCGCAATGCCGATACCGCCGATTATGTAAAGCGGTAAGCCAAGGCGGTAACCGAATTGCTTGGGGCGCGTTTTGATAACTTTAAGGTAAAAGAGAATGCTAATGCCTGCCACCACCATCATTGGCGCAATGATAAATGTGGATTGAAGTTCAATGGAATTTCCAAAAATGCTAATTGTTTGCCCCACTAAGATAATTCCGCTGTAATAAAGCGCAAGCGCGGAAACGATATCCATGCAAAGGAAGCCTGCAATGTACATAAATATATGGTACTTAAAGGATTTAATTTTAAAACTTTTGAACCACTTTTTAATGTCAAATTTGGTTTTTTCCTTGGAATACGGCACTCTTTCCTTAACCACAAGGGCGGCGATACACAGCGGAATGGTGAAAAGCGCGCCTATTCCCACTGAAATAACGATATAAAAGGTGTAAAAACCAATCTTTCCGTCCTGATACGCTTCATAAAGCAGGCTTGGCACTAAGTAGCAAACCGCGGCGGCTACCATATTAAAGATAAGTTTGTAAAAATTCGCACTATCCCTTTCGCGGTAGTCAAGGGAAATTTCATTTGCCATTGCCGTATAAGGCACTTGCGCCACGGTGGTAACTATGCAATAAATCACATAAGCCACAAGCATATAAATGGTTTTAACCGCTTGATTATCCGTAACTTGGTGAATGGGCGCAAAAATCATTAAAAGAGAGGGGATAATGATTAAACCGCCGATAAACATAAAGGGCTTTCTTCTGCCGTATTTATCCGCAAATTTTCCCCTGATATTATCGCTTATAACCCCCACAAAGGGATCAGAAAACGCATCTGCAAACTTGGCAACCATGATAACCAAACCTGCAAGGAAGGGAAGCAACCCCACCACATCGGTGAAAAAGATAAGCAGGATTAAAGCAATCATTGTGGCATTGCCACCGCCGTACAAATCACCTATGCCGTACCAAAGTTTTTCGGAAAAAGGAACTTTGTCCTCAGGCTTTACGGGTTCTAAATTTTGGATTCTTGTTTCGTTAATATTCTTTGGTTCTTTCATTTGGCTTAACCTGCCCCCCTTGTTAATGTGATTTCCTCTGGCGCATCGGCGTCTTCGGGTACGGCTATCGTATCAAGCCGTGAAAGTTTTTTTGTAATCGCCTCGGTTTTTCTTCCTGCCTCTTCAAGGCTTTTTGACGCGGTGCTTAATTGCCCTTGCGCCTTTGCCATAATTTCTGTGAACCTTTCAAATTCCTTTCTGAACACCGCCAAGACATCGTAAATCTCTCGTGAATGCTTTTGGATTGCAAGAGTTTTAAAGCCCATTCTCACGGTGGAAAGCATGGCGGATATATTGGTGGGCCCTGCGGGAATAACCTTATATTTTTGCTGAATTTCGTCAATAAGCCCGCTTTGCTTCAAAATTTCCGCATAAAGCCCCTCAATCGGCAGATACATAACGGCGAAATCCGTGGTTTTTGCGGTTATATACTTATCATGAATCTTCTTTGCTTCAAACCTAACCGTGGAAATAAGTTGCTTTAAACTTTCGTTATAGCTTTCCTTTTCCCCTGCCAGCGAAGCCTCAAAAAGCCTTTCATAATCCGCAATGGGGAACTTGACATCTATGGGCAAATAAATCGTTTCGCCCTCTGCCCCCGGCAATCTTATTGCAAAATCCACCCTTTCCCTACAGCCTGCGCCACCCACATTGGCATTCTTTTCATATTGTTCGGGGGTTAAAATATCTGATAAAATTGCCTCAAGCGAAACTTCGCCCCAAGTACCACGCGTTTTAATATTGGTTAGGGCTTTCTTTAAATCATTAACACCGCCCGAAAGTTCCTGCATTGCCCCCAAGGACTTTTGCAAACCCTCAAGGCTTCCGTAAACCGTTTTAAACGCCGTTTCAAGCCTTTCAGACAAGGTTTTTTCAAGTTTTTCTTCCACCGAACTCTTAATTATATTAAGCTGTTTTTCGCTATCCTCGCGCATTTTATCCAGCTTATCGTCTACCGCCAACCTAATCTTATCAAGTTGCGCCCCGCTATTATCCCTCATTTTCTCAAGCTGTTCCGCTGTGTTATCCCTAATTTTATCAAGTTTTAAAGAACTATCAGTCATTATATCCTTAAGCGTACTCTTAAGTTCATTTCTAATATCACCTTGGCTTTTAAAGAGAAGAAAAATAACCGCAAATTGCAGAACAGCTAAGAATATTAAAATTGCAATTATTGCCTCAATCATTGATTTCTTTCAGCGCACAACGCACAGCGCACAACGCACAGCGCACAGCGCACAGCGCACAGTGGTGGAATTGTTTTCCAACTTCAACTTTGTATATGCAGGGGTAATTTATCGGCAGAAGGGGGTTCAGGCGCGGAAATCAATAAATTTGCAAAGGACTTTACTAATCGTAAACGACTGCGCAAATTTATTGGATTGACAAAGCATCAACCCCCTTATCCCGATAAATTAGTCATACTTAAACTTTTGCTTCATGTCCTTGGGATTGGATCGCGCTTCGGGGTTGCCTTTGGGAACTTCGCTGATTCCGCGTGCTTGCAAGGAACGCTTGTAAGATTTATTGTACTTCTTAAGGAAAGCCCTGTGCTTAACGCCCATGAAAATAACCACCGCAAGCAACATAACAAACATTGCAGACGCGGAATAGGTTATGTACATTAAAAGCGTGCCGTCTATTTCAATATCGCCGATAGAACCGTAACTCAAAGTTGACGCGGGCATTCTATCCACTTCCGCTTCAACCGCAAGCACAAATATACTGCTTGGGTGGTAAAGGTTTGCCACGCTAAAGCTAATGTGGTTACCGCCTGCATCAAGGTGGGCTACGCTTACTGCGGTTATTGAAATATCCGTGGTTACCCTGTACACCGTGAAGTTTTTATAGTTCCTAAATTCCTCGGGAATAGGTAAATTGATTCTTACCGTGCCTGTGTTTGCCTCTGAACCGATACCCTCAAGCCCTAATTCTGTGATAAAAATAACCGCGCGCGGAACGCCTGCCGAAAAACTTTCAAGCAAACTTCTTTGCACACCTTCGCCAAATTCAGCGGTTTTTGCTTTGGGCGAAACCACAAGGGACGCTGTGCCTGCAAGGTTATCGCCGTCTATGCTTATTGTTCCGTCCTCAGTTTCAACCTGCAATCTTAGCATATGAACCTCGTGCCAAAGGATTTGCAATTTATTGAAATATGTGGGCAGGAACACACCTTTTTGAATATCGTTTAAGGATTGATACGCATTATACACGGTTAAAATTGCTGAATAATCCGAACGCGCCACTATATTTGTGGCAGGAAGCTGGGCTACTTCGCTTTGCACATCGTTCACGCGCCGTTGCAGGCGGTGAAGTTCGTCAAACCGCTGTTCAAAGCGGGTAAACTTCCTTGCATAATCACCCTCTTTAATGGAATCTTGCAACCATTTCGGGTATAAGATACTTGTGTCCCTTGTGGTGAAATAGTTAATATATTCGTGCATTTGGGGGTAATCGTCTATCAGTGTGAAGAGGCTTTGCGTGTCAATACGATCAAGGAAGGCTTGATAATCCCTTATTAAAGCCTTAAGGGTGGCAACCCTATCTTTAAGGCGGTTGATTTGCGAAAGGAACATTGCTTGGCGCGAACCCGTGAGGCTATCCCTATTTAAAATAAATTCGCGTTCAAAGTGATAGAGTAAATCCTCATGTTCGGGGCTTGTGGTAATTGTGTTCACGGTTAGTTCAAAGGGAACCATATAGAAAATGAGTTCTGCCCTAAGCCCTGCCATATTTTCCACAATAATGTGAACATAACCGCCCTTGCCCCCCGGAATACCGCCTGTGTTGCTGTTATCCACCACATTTGTGCCGATAACTTGCCCGTTTTGCAAGGGGAAATTATTATAGCGCGCGTACTTTAAGTTAGAACAAACAAAGGTAATTGCGCGATCAATATAATAAGTGTTTGGCTTAAGCCTATCAATATTTCCGAACGCGTCAAGCGCGTTAACGATACCGCCCCCGTCTATAGACGGCGGAACATTATCAATGTTAACATCAAAGTATTTAATCGTTACATTTTTGCCACTACAACTGCTTATTGCCACATACACCCTTATAAGTGTGTTAATTTCACGCGTGGCAAGATTCCAATCCTGATAATTTTCAAGCGAGATTTGGTTAACCTTATCTTGCGTTTCAAGAATGTGGAATTTAACTTCAGAAACAGGGGTGAAGAGAGGATTCATTTTAAGCGATATAAACACCTTGTCTACAGCTACCCAAGTGCCTGAAGTTATGGTGCGCCTGTTGCTTAGGCTTCCCTCTTCAATTTCGCCGATTATATCAAAATCCGCTTCCACGGTATCAATTTTTAAATCAATATACAATTCATAGCTTTCAGAGGACTTATTTGCCCTTGCCAAGATATATAGGCGGAAACTTCCTATGCCGTTAAACCCAAGATCGGCTTTTGTGGAAAGATAAGTTCCGTCCCCAGGGGTTTTTCCCCAAAATTCATGCGACCACGCGCTTGTTACCACGCGGTAAAAATATTCTACCCCGCCGGGGTTGGCGGTTTTGGGATCTAAAATAGCGGAATCGCTTTCTGCAGATTCCACAGGGAAAAGCCTAATAAATAAATGTGTATTCTGCCATTCCGAAAGCGCGCTTGCACTTAAATGCTGACCGTCATTATTTGTTATATCGTAGCGGAAGAAGGGTGTGCGGACATCCATTTTAACCCAAACGGAATCATGCGCGGTAAATGTGGCATAAGCCCCTGCAAGGTTTCTTACGCGGAAGTAAATGGTGGCATCCATACCGCCGTCCATTTTGAATTGATTGATTAGTGTGTCGTGGTTGAAAAGAATGTGCAGGGCTGTTCCGTCTACCGCCATATCGCCTTCAAAGCGGTATTGCTTCCAATCAGTTCTGTTGCCGATACTGTACTCAACATAAACTTTGGTGGAAGAAGAAACCTGAATGGTAATTGTGGCGGATTCAGACCAATCCACTTCAATCATATTAGTAACGACATTTATTGCACCGCCACCCACTGCATTTAAGGTTGCAGTGGGCATAACAGACCCAAATACCACGCGCACGCGGTACACATCGCTAAACCTGTTAGATATATGTACGCTTTGGGCAAACACATAAAATTCGCCTGCAAGGTTTGCGCCTGTTTGCGAAAGCAAATATTCTTCTTTGCGAATGTCTATAGGTGAAGGAACGGTGGGGCTATCCGCCACAGGCATGAAATAATAATCCACAGGTGCATAATGCCTTAAGGGGCTACTTGCTGAATTTCGGGGGTTTTCATAGCGGACGGTTGCAAAAGAATGAATTTCCCAAATGTCCAAATTATGCACGATTTCACCCGTTTTTACGATTGCGTAAAAGGGATTAGGCACAGAATCGTCTATTAAAACCTCTTGCTGGGTTAGCACGGGATTATCGCTTAGCGTGCCTGCTGTGTTAATTGCCCTAAATTCCAAATGCCCGTTAAACCCGCGCGGGGGGGCAGAACCTTGAGGCACATTGGGCATATGAGGCAAGCCGTAATCCACGCCTGCAAATGTGAAATAAATTGATTGCCCGCTAACTTCATAATGCCAAGGGGAATTGGGATTGCTTTCTTTCCTATCCGCACCGCGCCAATTTCCGATTGCACCGCTATTTGGAATAAGCCTGAATTGGAATGCGGAAATGCTTATATCTGTGGCAGAAATTATATCAATTCTGAATTCTATAGGTTCAAACTGCCAGCCTGAATCGGTTTGCGCCCTTAAAGCAATGCTAAAGCCCTCAAGATCATAATCTATTCTGAGAATAAGCCTTTCGGATTCGCTTTTAGTTCCGAACCTGTCCACCGCGCGCGATTCAAGCACAAAAGCAAAGAACACCGTTCCTTCCAATTGAGGGAAAAGCGAAGGGTTAATTATAAAATGTTCTCTATTCGTTTCGTGGGTATAATCCCCTGTGAATCCTTGAATGGAATTAGACATTTCCCAATAGAATGTGAACCGCCCTTTTTGGTTTGTTTCAAATTCAACCGTTGCGCCTGCGCCAAGTTTGTTCGTAAGTGTGAAGGTAATACCGCTTCTCACTGTGTCAAATTGCTTTTCTTCTGGCAAAGTTCCAGACCAATCAAGCCCGAAAACTTTGATTTCGTCAAAGGTTATTTGGCTTGAATCAATGTTAATTACCGTGCTTTTATGCACAAAATGCCCTGCACCGCTTTCCACGATAAACCAATATGTGCCAGCAAGCGCGATTGAGTACACAAATTGCCCGCCAACAAGCGGTAATTCCTGCGCTTTTAAGCCTCTGCCGTCTGAATAGTTAATCCATTCCCACACAAAGCACCTTAAGCCCGAAATATTTTCAGAAAGCGGGGTAAGCCTTATTTCCACCCTACCGCTTGCCCAATCGTTTGCGCCAAGTGGTTTATTTGTGGTATCGCCGTAAAGATAGCTGTTAATTTCCGCTTTAGGCACTTCAAGATCAAGCCGTGTTAGCGGTGTTTGGTAAGCGTTTGATATATTTCGTGCGCCGTCCCTTGCGTAAAATTCAATGCGTTCGGAATTTAAGGATATATCAATAAGAACCTTAAATACTGAGAACCTCTCTTCGTTTTCTTCATAAAACGAAATCCATTCCGCGTTATCAACCCTTACGCCTGTATCCCCCGATGCCCCAGCCACACGGCGGTGAAACGAATATTCCTTTACTGCGTCAGCATGGTTAGTAAATAAGTTGGGAACTCTGAAATAAAGTTCAATAGCATCTTTTTGCCAAATGGCGAAGTTAATATTGGGCTGTTGGTGCAAAACCATTTGGTAACCGCTTTTTAGCACGGATACCCCGAAGTTAACCGAACTCTTTCTTTCAATAAGATTGGGAATGTGTGCGCTTGAACGCGCTTCAAATAAAAATTCGCCACCGATTACAGGCGCATTGAACACTATCGTAACTTCCGCGCCGGGGTTGCTTGGATTTATGTTGCCTATAAGTTCGTACGAAGCACCGCCGTCCCTTGAAAGGTGGATTGAAACGGTGTAAATATTCCTTGTTTCCGCGCTTGTGTTTGAAAGCTGGATTCGGAAATTAACTCTATCGGTAGCGTAGCCCACCTTTGAATTATCCCCAACTACCGTGCCGAGGGGGCGAACCGCGGTGCTTGTGGCATCCGTGGCGGTAACATTTATTTGGGGGGTGCGGGTATCTATCCGTGCTTCAAAGCTATATTCACTAACATTCATTGAAGGATCTTTGGTGCTACACTTCCCTGCCGAACTTTCCCCCCTGAATAAAATTATAGGTAAGGATTGATTAGCTGTAAAGAAATAAACATAATTGCCTTCTGTTCCTGTGCGTTCCATTTCGTGCCACACGAATTCGCCAAGGTTTCTTTCGCCTGTGGAAACGAAGAACTTGGCATCAGAACCCTTTCTTCTTGGATCGGTGATTTCGTTATCGTGTTCGTCAAACGGATTTAATTGGGTTACCACATATCTCACCGAAACAGGGGAAACGCTTCCGCGCTTATATTCGGGGTTAAGGGTAACATCGCCGTACACATTTTGCAACATATAAGCGGAAACGCGGAAGGCAGGATAGCGCAAATCCACCCTTATTGTAAAATAATGTTCAATAATGGCGGTGGTATAATCCCCGCCCACGCTTTGCGAAGCAAATATAACATCACCGCTAAAAGTTTCGTTAACGGTTACTGTGTAATATGTAACGCCGAATTCGTCCTTATGTTCAACTGCGTTATAAAGCCATTCGGGATCTTTAACCGTGCCGTCTGCCTGCACGCTACCCTCAAGCGTGTAAATGATATTCACGGGGGTATTGGGGCTTTTGGTGGTTATTCTAAAAGTAATTGCACCGCCTACCCAAGGGTGTGTGTCCTTATTATACGGCAACGGCGCATCGCCGAATTCGGATTCATAAGTGGCGGTTACGCTTGCGATAGAGTAATTATCGGGGTTTGCGGTTGAATCAACCACAAGGTTTAAAAATTCTTCACAAATAAAAGTTACCCTGCTGATTGAGTTATTGAAAACAGCACGGAAATAAATGTACGATTTATAAAATTCTCTGCCACCGATAAAAAATGAGGAAGATATTTCAAGTTCGCCCGTATCGGGATCCGCAAACCAATCGCCGAACGGAATCCAATCTTCTTCTCTTGAGGGAACGCCGATTGTTTCTCTTTCCGCGTACTGAAATTGCACAAAAGGCACATTCATTGAACCAATAACAAGCCTGCCGTTTGAATCCTTTTCAAGCGCAAAGCCGATTATAGGCGCACGCGTTACGCACGCACCGTTTATGTACTCACCTATTTTAACTTCACCGCCCGAACCGCCTGAATCTGCGGTGTTCCAAGCGCCGAGTGTGAAAACGGGTATATTTGCAGAGGTGTTTGCGTTTGCAGAAAAACTACCGGCGGAAAATGCGCCGATAGCGAGAATTAACGCTGAAATAACCAAAATTATTAAAGCGATTGCAGTTTTTTTAAATATTTGCCTGTTTATTGCCATTATTACCGACTTTCTCAGCGCAACACCGCTAAAACTAACGAGGTTACGATACATATTGTACCATACGCGCACGCGAATATCCATTATTTTTACTATTCTTTTATTTAAATAATACGCGCATTTGTTTATTATATACGCGCGCCCAAAAAATCCCAACTAATCAAGCCCGCAAAAAAGCCAAAAGATTGCAAAAAAATTATGTAAAAACTGTTGACATTTGCTTTCAATATAAATATTATATCTTTGCGTAAATCTGCATAAAAAAACGGATTAACGATATCCTTTTAAGGAAGCAACGAAAAAAGCGAGAGGAAAGATGCCTAAGTTCAAAAAATGCCCAAGGTGCGAAATAAATTACATTCCTTATGAAACGGACTACTGCGAAGTTTGCAAACTTGAAATGAGGGGGCTAAATTTCCACATAGATCTTGATGACGAAGGCGAAGGCGAACTTTGCCCGAGGTGCAAGCAAAACTATCTTGGTGACGGTGAAAAATACTGCGAACACTGCGCAGACGCGATAGACAAGCGCAAGAAAACCGAAGTGGAAGAATGGGAAGATACTGTTACCCCTGCCGAGGACGAACTCTTGGAAGGCGATCCGCTTGATGACGATATTTTACCGCCAGACGAAGTTTCGCTTGAAGAATTTAAGGAAGAAGAGGAAAGCTTTGAGGAAGAAGAATTTGAGGACGAGGAAAATATGGAAAGCGAAATTGATCCCGATCTTGACTTAGACGGCATGGACGGACTTCTTGACGAAGACGAGGACGAAGACGATGACGAAGACGACTTTGAGGACGAGGAAGAGGAAGACTAATGAAAAAGCCACCTGAGAGGTGGCTTTTTTAAAGGGCATAGGGTTTAGGGCATAGGGCATAGGGGTGGATTCTAAATCTCATTATTAGTCAATCCGCATAAAGCCCCCAAAGGGGCGCGATTTGCATAACCGTGGGTGAAACCCACGGCACAAACGGCATAAGCCACACACAAATCAAAACACCGCCCCCTTCAGCCCATGGCTGAAGGGGGCGGTGTTTTTTATAGAATCATATTCTGTTCCATTTCCCCGCGCTACGCTTTCGCTTGCACGGGGTTATGCACATTTCACCCCTGCGGGGTTCTTGCGGAATTATTAATTAGATTTAGAATCCACCCCTATGCCCTATGCCCTAAACCCTATGCCCTTTAAAATGCCTTTAGGCATTCAAAACCGCTTCCCAATCCGCAGGATCAATTTTTGATAGTAGCTTTGGCTTTGCAAGTTCGCTATCCGTGTTGGGGGTTGCGTAGTAAGCATAATTAAGAAGATTGCGGTTAAAGAAATAATAGTTGTTACCTATTCTTTGCATTTTAAGCCAGTTTGTAAATACTGAACCTGTAAAAATTTCTCTTGTTTGGTTATACACAGGGGCGAAATCTTCGCCGTCTATATTAAGAACATGCAAACGGAAAACCTTATCCGAACTTAGGTAATCAATAATAACCTTTCCGCTTTCGGTTTCGCCTGCGTCTATTTTAATAATTGTGGCAAATGCGCTTGAGGGGATAATTCCGCTTGTTTCAGGAAGTTTGATTTCTTCCCAAATTTCCGCGCCTTTCTTGATTAGGCGGATTGTGCCTGATTCGCTTACTATCGCATAGTTATCACTCAAGAAATGAAAGTTCGTGAATGCTTTGTCGTTAAGCGTATATTGTTCTTCTTTTTCGGCGTCAAATTCAAACTTATCGTCAAATGTGAATGAGAATGTGGCGCGGGTGGATTTAAAGGTGCCTGCGTCCTCACGGGTGTACACCAAGCAAATTTTGCCACCGCTTAGGAAAACCGTTTCCACAAGCTGGAAAGTAAGAGAAGTGTCCTCTGTGAATAAGAATTCGCCGTAAGAATCTTTATTGCCCTTAACCACGCATTTTTTCACGCCTGTGGAAGCGCGGTAAGCCCAAATTTCATTGTTAGTTGCGTTTTTTTCCGTGGTTTGCTTTGTGTAAAAAATTGTATCGGCAAGTGCGTGAGGCGCATTTAAAGCATATTTTTCTTCAAATTTGGGGATTGTTATGTTGCTTACATCAGAATCCACAGTCCTTTCGGGGAAGCCTTTCGCGCTTAAGTTGATTTCTCTTAACCTGCTACCGTCTGCATAAATTAAGCGGTTGCCGATAACTTTGAATGTGGTTTGAAAATCGTCTTTAAAAACTTTAATCTCTTCCGTATCGCTACCGTTAAGTTTCGTCCTCATTAGCACCGCTTCGTTAATTCTTAAATTGCCGTTTTTATCTTTATCCACGGAAGGGGTTGTGTAATAAATATATCCACCGCTTATTTGAATGCCTTGTTCTGAGGATTTGTGGAAAACATTTTTGTGAACGATAGTTTCAATCTTGCTATCGTCTATAACGCCCGCTTCGTTTATCTTAACACGGCAGATTGCGCCTTTAATAACATTGCCCGAAGTGTTATCGGCATCGTTACCCGCATAACCGTTTATAAAATAAAGGTAGCCACCCACTCTAACCGCAAGCCCGCCGTTGCCCTCAATTTCTGCATTTTGCGCAATGCTTGTGGTAACTGAACCCCACTTAAAGCCTTCCGAACAGGCAACAAGGACTGCCGTAACCATTACTAAACATACTACTGCTATAAGAATTTTTTTAACCATATTTATTCCTTTTTTCGTTTTGGCAAGCCGTAATTGCCAATTTATACTATTAAATCGTTAATTGTGGGAAGTGTGTAAGTGGGTTTTATTCCGCTATCTGCAAGCATTTGGGGTGTGGTTTCGCCCGAAAACACAAGCATGGATTTATAACCGTTATTTATGCCAAAGAGGATATCTGTGTAAAGCCTATCCCCGATCATCATAATTCTATCTCTTGGCACACTCACCAAACTTTCAATAATTTCTGCCATAGGTGAATAAGGCTTTCCGCAAATAACGCTTGGGCCTCTGCCCGAAGAACATTCAAGAAGTGCCATAAGCGAACCCACATCGGGCATATCGCCGATATCCGAAGGGCAAACAATATCTGGGTGAGTGGCAAAGAATTCCTTGCCCTTTTCAAGCAATACATTTGCTTTCCAAATTTTATCGTAAGTAAGCGTGGTGTCAAATGCAAGAAGCAGGATATCTGCCCCGTCCTCTTTGATTTCTATTCCTGCGGACTTAAGTTCGTTTTCAAAAGCCTTTGTGCCAACGGGAAACACGCTTTTCCCGGGGCAACGCGTTTTAAGATATTGAATTGAAGCAAGGGTTGAGGAAACTATTTGGTGAATTTTAGCAGGATAGCCAAGTTTTGTAAGTTTGGTTACATATTCCTTTTTGTCCTTACTGCTGTTGTTAGTAAGGAAGAAAATAGTTTTGCCGAGTGCTTCAAGTTTTTTAAGCGTGTTCAAAGAATCCCCAATCGGGGTATCGCCCAAAAAAACAGTTCCGTCTAAATCAAACAAAAAAACATCTGCGTCTATTTCTGCTCTTAACATTGCCTTAGTATTCCTTCTAAAAACCCTGCGTCCGCAAGCCTTGGCAGTGTGCCGTTCCAATTCGGATAGCACGAAACCGAAGCAATAAGCCTTAGGGTTTTATTAAAATTTGTGCTTTTCATTTTTCCGCCACACACGCTTTTGAACGCATTTGCCACGGAACTAAGTTCCTCTTTGGTTAAAATGCCGTTAAGTGTTTTAGGAAGTTCGTGGCGGACGGTGGCATTAGGAAGGAAGTTTTTTGGAAAACAATCTCTTGCGCGCACAGAATCGCCCCGTATAAGAATATCACTTATGCGGGCGGTTGTAAACTGTAAAAAGCATAAATTTATTAAATATAATAAATAAAAGCGATCCGCGTGCGCGTCTTTACCGAAATTCCCCCTTGCGTTTAAATGTTCATAACCGCCCTTAATGCCTTCCGCTGAAAGAATTTGCTGTGCGTTTTCGCAAATTTTTACCCCGCTTTCAAATGGCAAAGGATTGATTAAAGCCGATAAAAGCATTTGCTTTAACTGGGTAAACACAGGCGGTAAATTTAAGCTGTGGCTATAAAAATCAATTAAATCCGTAAGCAAAGAAAAGGCGCAATTTATTAGGCTTTTACTGCGGGTGTTTGAATCGCTACTGTTAAAAATTACCATATCGGGGCTACCTGTTTCTTCGTATTGGTATCCCATACACGCAAAATTTGTGTATAAACCCCTAAAAACCGAATCGGGAATAACAATCAGAATCCTATCCGATTTTTGTGCCTTTGCCCTTGCCACTTCCGCCTCACCGCCCACTGCAATTAAGCACCTTATGTGTTCTTTAACCTTATCCCCGTCCTCTATTAAATTAACCGTAATCCCACCGCTTAAAAATGTTTTAGAAAGTTCATGGCTTTTATCGGCGGTGCAAAAAAGCCCTGCCGTTCGGCAGTGTTCCTTTGCGTAAGCTAAGGCTACTTCTATAGGTGTTTTTGAGAAAACTGTTGCCACTTTATTTTTGTTTCAGGACGGCGCAAATAAAGCCTGCCCCTATTTTGCAGGCTAAAAACGCACAAAGCATTCAATTATAGCACGGTTTATTTGTAGTAATATGGTAAGTTTTGCAAAATGTAAGGTTCTTGGCGTGGTTCTTCGCGTGGTTGTGTATGCTAAATAAGTACGATAACTAATTAAGAATTCAGAATTAAGAATTCAGAATTAAGGAAAAATATGAAATATAAATTACGGATTAATTAATAATGAGATTTAGATTCCAACCCTGCATCCTGCATCCTGCAACCTGCACCCTCAATAATGAGATTTAGATTCCACCCCTATGCCCTATGCCCTATAACCTATGCCCTTAACCAATTTAACCAAAAAGCAAAAACTCTTCACATTCACAGCTATATTTATCGCCCTTTTTGCCCTGCTTAATTACACGGTTTTCAGGGGGGCTTTGGGTAGGGTGCTATCTGCGTTTCAGCCTGTATTCCTCGGAATTATCTTTGCTTTAATTTTAAACGGGCCTGTAAAGTTCTTTGAAAAGACGGTTTTCAAGTGGAAAAGGCTTAAAAGGATAAGGCGTGCGCTTTCGCTTTTTTTAACGCTAACCATAATTTCGGGCGCGGTTTTGCTTGCGGTTTTGCTTATTGCGCCCAAGGTTTCGGAAAGCCTAACCGCATTTAAAGGTAAAATTACAGAGTTTAGCGCGGTGGGAATCGCGCCTCTTTTTGAGAGTTCGCCCTTTTTGCACGGCATAATCACCAAATTTTCCACCCAAATTGATAGCTTAATCTCACGGTTTCGCACAAATTATTTGGGCGGTGAAAGGGTTCTTGGGCTTTTAAAGGGCGGTTTAAATGTGATTATAGGGTTGGGGCTTGCGGTGCTTGCAATCCTATCTAAGGATAAATTAGCCCAGCAAGCCTATAGGCTTCTCACTCATTTCCGCGGTGAAATCAGCGCAAAAAAGACGCTTGCAGTTACAGCCAGCGCAACGCATAAATTTTCGCTTTTCCTTGGGGGGCAGATAATTGAGGCGGTAATCTTCGGTGTGTCTTGCTACATTGCTTTAACCCTTTTAAAAGTTCCTTACGCGCCACTTGCCTCTGTTATACTTGGAATAGGCAATTTAATTCCTATCGTGGGCGCGCTTAGCGCAGGCATTGCAAGTTTTCTTTTGGTTTTCACCTTAAGCCCCGAAAAAGCGGTTATTGGCTTAATTGCGGTTATAATTATCCAACAAGTGGAACAATTAACCACTTATCCCGTGATTGTGGGCAAATATGTGGGCATTTCTGCATTTTGGACGCTGTTCGCCGTTGCCGTGGGCGGTGCGCTTTTCGGCTTTTGGGGGCTTGTCCTTGGCGTTCCCACAGTCGCGTTTGTTGACAATTTAATGCGCGTGCTGTATGCTGATAAGTATGACACTAAACCGCCTGAACGAAATAACAAAAAACTATTTTTTAAAAAATCTTGATTGCGGACGCGCGCGTATATTTTTATACGAACCGCACTTGCCCTTTAACCCCCTGCCAAAAACTCACGCAAAGATTAACCCTAACTACCTTGCGTATCCAAGGCTAACCAGAATTGCCAAAGAGGTATCGCACGCGCTTTCGGATTTAAGCCCTGTGCGCTTTAAGGGGGATTTAAAAAAAGCCTTTTATGACGCAGGTTTGGGGCTAAGGCTAAATAATAACCTACTAATGATTCCCCCTTACGGCACGCGCGTTTCCATTGAAATTTTGGATATTTTAGGAAACTACGAAGAAAAACTAATTGATTTAAGCCAAGAAAAGCAATATTGCAAAAAATGCAATTTATGCAAAAAGAACTGCCCCGTGGGTGCGCTTGATAACGGCTTTAATGCAATAATATGCCTGCGCGCAGAAATGAACAACTATAAGGAAAGCACCGCCCCTTTTGAAAAACTTAATGGAAATATCCTTGGCTGTGAAGCCTGCCAACTGCACTGCCCCCACAATCTGCACTTAAAAACAGAGGACATTCCCAAAGATTTAGCCGAAATCTTATATCTGCCAACTCTGCTAAATTACTGCAAAAACCCCGAAAATTATCCCTTAGTCGCAGAAAAACTTGATTTTTATATCGGAAAGAATATGAATAATCCTGAAAAAATTCAATTCTTCGTGGAACTTGCAATGAAGAACGCGTAATGAATTTTCAGCGCACAGCGCACAGCGCACAATGGTGGAATCTAAATCTCATTATTAGTTAATCAATCCACAATTCTGCATTCTGAATTCTTAATTCTGAATTAATCCTTCACTGTGCGCTGTGCATTGTGCGCTGTGCGCTGTTATAGCCTCTCAACCGCTATCGCATTATTTACAAATGTGTTTGAAATCATCATAATTTCTTCGTTTAGTTCTGCAAGGGTGCGGATTGCGGTATTGTTGCCCCTAAATTCGTTTGCGTTTATTATCACATTTTCCCTGTCTATTTTATTAAATATTACCACCGCAGAAGTTTGGCTTCTTAAGAAGCGGTTATTAACAAGCACAACGCTTGCAGGGCTTTGCGCGTGAATGCCTATTTGGTTATTTTCAAGCACGCATTCGGACGCCCTTATTGAACCGCCCCAAAGATATACCGCTGAGGCAAGCCCGTGGAAACGGCAATTTTCAAGGTTAAGTGTACCTATATAGCCCGCTTCCGCGCGGATTCCCACCGAACCGAACAGGAAGCCCACTGTTAAATTGCTTGAAAAATCTGTGCGTGAAACCATAACATCGCCTGCAAACCTGCCGATTGTGAGTGAGGCGGAATTTATCCGTGAGGTAAAGCCTGCAATATCAAGCGTAAGCGAACCGCGAAGTATTGTGATACTGCTAAAGGTTACGCCTATTTTACTTGGATCGCCGTCCTGATACGCGCCTATTATGGATATTGCGGAATCAATATTCAGCACCACATGATCATAATGCCCCGGCATGAGATACCAGCGCACATTGGGGGTGGGATTCATGGCGAATGCGGAAATTTCGTGCATCAGTTCCACAACACCGTTAATTAGTTGCCCTTCAAGGGTGGTGATTTCATAAATATCGCGGTTGCCCGAAGTATCGGTGTAATCCATAATTTGATAGTTAGGCATACGCGTGCGTGATAAATCCATATCCCTGAACTCTAAATTATAAATGCCCTTTGTGTGCCAGCGCGAAAGCGTACCGCCCACCCATTCCACTCTAAAGAAACTTCTGAATTCGCTTAATCTATCAATGCGCGCATCATCGCCCACAAGCCCGCTTGCGCTGTGATCGTTAAAATCATGGAACGAAATAGCGGATTCGCGTGGCATAAGGGCGGAAAGATATTCGCTTTCAAGTTTATTTATCTGCACGGTTATAAGCATGGGGGTAATATTTACCTCTGTGCGCCCTGATTTCCAATCCTCATAATTATCACCGCCGATTATCTCAACTTCCACGAAGTACCGCCCCACATTCTTAATTCCGTTAATATTAAGCAGTACACCGCCCTCTTGCTGAGAATAGTAGCGGTAAATAATTGCCATTCCGTCTAAAAGAACGGCAGGTTTATCGTGAATATCGGGGTGGCGTTCCCAACCGTTATATACCATGGAAGTGTAAATGCTATAATCCGCGGAATGCTTAACTATATTAAGGTAAACCATAAATTCTGCATTACCGGTGTAATTCCTTTCGTCTGCATTCAGGCGCAGAACCAAGCGGTATTCGCCCACTAAATGAGGTTCGCTGTACTGCCCTATATATTGTTCCCAACCGCCGATTGCCGTGCGCCTTTCATAAATATAATCGTAATGCGAATTGCGCGGTAAGTTATTAACCCCAACCACCATGGGCAGGTTATCAAATGTTTTGGTGAAAACGGGATAAATCCAATTTTCATTAGCGTCAAGCACCATGCCAATCGTACTATGCCCGAAAGTGAATGTAACAGGATAGTTTTCAAAAATTTGATACGGGGCTATGCTAAAGGGATAGAACGCAACACCGCTTACATTAAAATCAGTCATTGTGATTCTTAGCATATAATTGCCCACAGCAATAGGATCGCTTCCAACCGTCCAGTTTTCGCCACCGTCTGCGCTGTAGTGCATAACGAATGAAGGTCTGCCCTTTATGCCGTCTCTATCGCCCCTATAGAAATCTGCTAAAGCAATTTCAGCTTCAAGGGGGCGCGGAATGCCTGTGTAACCGCGGATTAGCCATAGATTTATATCCCTATTAAGCGTGCCACCAGTTTCGGGCAACAATCCAAGAACATGGTGTTCTCTATCAAAAATATCTTGAACCACATGAATTGTTAGTTCAAAACTTCTATCCGCACCCGTAAGCGTTTTGATATATCCGAAAGCCCTGTACGAAGAAGCACGGTAAATGTTGAACGCATTTTCAATATCCCAAAAGAGTTCTACCGCTTGAGTACCTTGAACATTTGAGATTGCAAGGGGCATTTGTGAGGAATGAAGGTGAGTTCCAAGAGGGATAAATATCTCACTTACCGCAATGTTATTGCCGTTTTCCACCCTGCCAAGGTAATACGAATCCTGCAAGTTCACAAATTGATGATCGTAAACCGAAAGCGGAATTTCGTAAGTAAACCTTAAGGTTTTTTCATATTTATCGGTGGCGGGATTAAATCTGCCGTAAATTAAAGCGGAATCAAAATCCCCTGCAAAAAGGTATTCGCAATAGAAAGTTACCTTACCGCTTGCAATATCATAGCTTGGTTCACGGTAAAAGGTAACGAAATCACGGCTGTCATTCACAATTATTACGCTGGGAAGAAGAGATCTTTCCGCCCCCGGGATATGTTGCCCGCCTGCGCCCATTGCCACGGCGATTTTTTCATAGATAAATCCGCCGTCATAATATTCATTGTTTATCATTATGATATTGAACACCTTGGGATCTATAACCTCAAGGGTAAACACAATGTTACCGCCTGCGCCCACTAAGCCAAGCCTACCGCGAAGATCGTGGAATGTGCCTGCTTCGTGCGTGTTAAATCCGCTTAAGGACGGGAATGATAAAGGCGCACGCGCAATTTCCTTGCCACCGCTTGGCGTGTCAAATTCATAATAGAGGTAAGGATAAAGTGTTTTTAACTGTTCGTCAAGAGGTTGCCCTTTAAGCACGAAAAGTTTGCCACCGCTAAGAGGAATCATGCCAAGCGGATTGCTTTCATTTTCCAAATTGATGTGCCGTGGCACTATAGGGAATGTGATTTCAATTTTTGCGCCAAGCACAATGAAGTGGCAGGGTAAAAACATGGCGGATTCAGGATCTGTGCCGTTAATAACCCCCGGTCTTAAAAGGTAGGCTTCGTCATAAATCCACCTTGCGCCCGAAGCACCTGCACCGCCGATTGCAAATTCGCGCACAGGAAGGTTAATATCCACAAAGGTAACAAGAACCCTTTCAGGGAATCTGATATTATAAGGATCAACGCGCCAACCGTCATTTGCAATTTGCACGCTGAAGCTAAAATCATGTTCGGTGCATATTCTTAAGCCTTGCACAAATTCACGCTTGGGAAGATCACAAACTGTGCAGTAAGGTTCGGAAACGGAAGTGTAGAAAACCGTGCAGTTCCTTACTTCAAGGTGCAGGCTGAACCTGATATCAAGAGGCGTGGAATGCTCAACTTCGCCCTTGTTTATTTGGGTAATAACCCCTGCGTCATTGCTGTTATAGCTAAGGTTATACTTATTAAAGGAAACATATAAGGGCGCACCGCTTAGTGTACCGCTTAGTAAAATTTCGCCGTGGGTAAAGCTGATATTCGTGAGAGTATGCTCTAATCCGAACTTAAGTGCGGTGCTTTCAAGAAGTAACCTGATATCAATATCGGTGTAATTATCGTAATCCCTTACAAATTCAAGAATAATATCATTTGGCATTCTGTAAGTTCCGCTTGAAGAATCATAGGTAAGAGGATTTAATGGATCAAGATAGAAACTTGTGTTATGAACATTGTTCACCACCCTGCCCAAAACGAACCTGCCTGCCACAGGATTTGTGGAAAAACCTGAAGTTGTGGTATAGAATGCCACAGGTATGCGGTTAAGATAATACACATCTATTACGAAATCAAAACTAAGCCCGCCGTCCGTAGCCACTACCTTGGCAATAATTTCCTGATAACCGCCACCCATAAACGCATTGAAATTAAGGATTTTAGATTCGTAACTAATGTTCATTAAGAATTCAATTCCGCTTGGCTCACCTGTTCCCAAATCTATTCCGCGCGCTTTAACGGTTGAGGGTACATAGGGGTTAAAGGGATCAATAACAAGAACTGGGCGGGGGAATTGTTCGTGCAAATGCCCGCCCCAGCCGAATCCAAGATCTATTTGATTGACGCTTACCTGCATATAGCGGTAACCGTACCGCGAAGGGGCGGTAAAGATAAGCCCGCTACCCTGCTTGTGCGCGTTATAGAATCTTACTGTGCCAAGAGTGCCGTGCGCGGAATCTGCGGTGCGTTCGCCCCAATCTATTACAGAACGAAGTTTATAGCTTTCAGTTTCATGGCTTCCGATTGCTTCCAAAGGATAGAATTCAACAAACCTAATCACAACACCGCTTGAAGTTAATTCCTCAAACCGAACCATAAAAGAAGTAGCCACGCTTTCAAGCGTTACCGGATTAAAGTTTATAAATTGTGTGGTTTCGCCTGCTTGAGGGGGCGGAAGCACGATTTCTATAAATTTCCATTCGTTTGCGGTGATTGTAGCCGAAGCCCTTTCACCGCTTAAGCTACCGTATGACAATCTTCCCTCAATGCTCTTATTAAATCCGCCAAAGCCGATTTCACTATCCGTGATATTCCAAATAATCCTTGGAAGAACAGGCACGGCAAGATTGCTTGTGTACGCGCTGTATAATTCACTGTCAAGCGTGGGGAAGAAGGGTGCGTCAACCGCTAATTCGCGCGCAAGATCCGAAGCAAGATAGGTTATAGGATTTTCAATAAATTTATAGCCGTCATAAGCCTCGCGTAACGCTCTTTCAATAACAATGATTTCCACAAAGGCGCGCTGATCAACACCGCCGTAATCGGCAAGAATCACTTCAGCCAAGTATTGCGCACCCTTATAAGTGTTTTCGGTATCCCAAATCAGCTTGTATCCGCTTTGGGTTTTGCTGAACGCATTGCTGTTTCCGAATTCCCAATCCGTGGCAAGTTCTCTATGAACTGCATTATCATTAAATGTGAATATCGCGTTTAAAGGCAATATGTGCGTGGCTTCGTTATAGGGATCAATATAATAGCGGTTGTTAAGCGTCCATGAAATTGCCGTACCGCCTAAATTAAATCCTGTGTTAGTGAGGATAACACCGTCTTCGTCCAGCACGCGCCTTAAGAATGTTAAATCAAAGGGAATCTCTTGCCCGTCTATAAGCACGATAAGAAGTTTAATTGTGTCATTCTTACCATGGTAGCCAAACTCATTCGGCAGTAAATGCCCCTCTGAATCGTAATCAATATCTAAGATATAATGCCAACCGCCTAAGGGATTGATAATTTTATACCTTACATTGCTTAAGAGTGTGGTAAGTGAGAAGTGAGTGGGGTTATTATTCCTTGTTATTGTGCCGTTAAATTGAACGCTTATAGAGGTGGGCAACACAAATTTACCGCCCATGAAAATCTCATAAGGATCAAATTCAAGGCTGTTAACAAAGCCGTCTGTTTCGTTTCCGCTAAACAAATCACCTATGCCCTCAAAGCTAACTCTTGCATGGAAAAGTTCGCCCACATTTATATAAAGGTGAATGGGTTGGCGATCGCCACTAAACCCCGAACCGGGGTACATTATTATGTACGCAGTTGCAAAAGGCTGATTTGGCTGAGAAATATAACCGCCGTAATTGAAATAGCTATTGATTTTCGCTTGATCAAACCTCATAGGATCACTATCGTTTCTAAACCTTTCACCCGGAATCCACTGCAAAATTGAGAATCCGAACATACCCACAGGCGTGCCGGGGGCTAAATCGTACTTAAATTGATAGGAAGTATCTTGAGAGGTAACAATCGGCACAATCCTATTTGGAAGAAGTGCGGGGTTAAATTCATAAAAATCATAAATGTTATTTATATTGATCTGCCCGCCCGAAATCGTATAGCGCGAATCTGCACCAGAAGCATTGTAAGCGGTTAAATTGATATTCTTTTGATAGAATGTGATTTGAAGCGAAAGCCTTATTCCTTGAGGGTAAAGGGTGGTGTAAAAGGTTAGGTGTTCCGCACGGGAAAAGAATTCCACCGGGATAAAATCCACGCGCGCATCTCTTAAAAGCACTTTGCCGTTATCCGCATAATAATCCTCACTTGAATACCAAATAAGGTTAAAGTAATTAACTTGATACCTTGTGCCTTGGGGACTTAACGGCCTGTAAGGTTCAAGGTGGTTTCCAGTGGGAACTAAAATGTTACCGTTTGTGGCAAGCAGGTATTCCACGCTTGTTTCGTGAGGCATGGGGAAGCCCCTATCCCAATCGTTATAAACGAAAACGCCTTGCGCTGTAAACACTTCTTCAAACAGTGAAAGCGTTGCCGTGGGCAGGTTGCTTCTTACAAATGTAAATTCTATATCAAATTTAGAGGCATTACTGCCTATTCCAAGTTTATACAGTTCAAAAATCACGGTTACGCTATCAACCCCGTCTGCCAAGGGGAAAATATTTAAGGGCGGTGCGCTGTAAAGAACGGAATGATCTTGATACCCCGGCAAGCCCTCAAAGCCAAATCCCACCTTGGCAAAAAGATAATCAATGAAATCATACAGCAGATTTCTATGGTTTTCGGGGCTTGAGTGATAGCCGTAAATAGACGCAAATGTGGTGTTAAAGAGTGCGTAAGCCAAATCAAGGTTTATGCTTATTAGCCTTAAGTTTAAATCAACCGCTATTTCAAGAATCTTGTAATATTCCTCACTTTGCCCAAAAGCAAAGTTTCCGAACGAAAGCCCCGTTATTTCGCTTTGGGGAACGATAAACCAAATATTAACCCTTTGTTCAAGCACTGTGCCTTGATAAATATAGCCAAAGAGTTCCACCCTGCCGTTAGGGTAAAGCGAAGAACCAAGGGGGCTTTCAAGGCAATCAATAAATGTGTTAAGCGAATTAAGATTCCAAGAAACAGGCAAGCCGTGGAAGGCTTCTTGGCTATTTCCTGCGTTATATGAAAGCATTGCGCCCACGGTTATATCATTCACGATTCTTTGCCCGCCCACATAAGTAACCAAAAGCGAATGAATACTCTGAGATTCCGCTTCGTAAGTGCCTACCGTTACCGCGCCTGTGGTTAAAACTGTGCTTGGGTTGCAACGATCGGTTATATCATAAATATAATTAGCACGGACAAGCCAATCAAATTCAACCACAACCACAAGGGGGATTTTGCGTGAAACAAGCCCCTTATCCTTATCTTCGGGCAAGCGCACATAAACCTCATATCTGCCTTGGTTATAGGGGAAAACTTCTGTGGGGCTAACCGTTTCTTCCTGCCATATCGGCGGTAAACTTGGGTTGGTTTGAATATTGATATCTCTAAGCCAAATCGGGTTTTGAATCTCAATCAGCAGTTCTTCGCCCTCAATGAGGTAAATTACCCTTAAGAAATTAGGCAAATGAGGATTGGAATAGGGTTTAATTATCCATTCAGCCTTGGTTTCAATAAAAGGCCCTTGGGGATCTTGAGGGTTGGGGATAGGCACGGGCTTATGCACAATATCACTTTCCGTGCCTGCGAAGCTAAACACAATTTCGTACACATCTGTGCCTGCATTATGCACCACAAGGGTAACAATTTGCGTAATCGCGCCGTTGCCGATTCTGCCCTTAACTTCAAGCCAAGTTTCCTGCATTAGAGAGTGCTTCATATTGCCGTCTGCGTCTATTACAGAATTTTCAATCCATTCAATTTTATAAGCACGCCTAACCACCGAACCCGCGTAGGACACAAGCATATTTATGTGTTCGGGTAAGCGGTTAGTTGCGCCGTCCTTTCTTGGGAAGATTTCAATCGGGTGTCCGTCCCTGTTATAAGTTAAGTCCCCGAAATTGCCGTGGCTTACCCTTGACACAAGAATATGTTCCCACACCGAATCACTGCTGATTATGCCGTCATTTTGAACAAGGGTGGTAATGCAACGCATGGTGGTTTCGGGCTGAACAAGCCTGCTTGGCGCACGAACAATCATTTCAAACCTTTGCGCGCCTGCGTAACCATCCCCAAAAGCGAAAGTTCCCCTGTTAATTGCGGTATTCCTATTTCCGTCCCTTAAGGGGTTGAGAGAACCCTCTGCCCTTAAGTTATTTTCTTCCGCGCTTTCTATATCCCAGCGGATATTGCTTAAATGATACCAACCGTCTGACGCTTCGCAAGGCGTTCCCGAACCCACTGCGCCCACAATTCTATAACGCGGTTCTGCGTCCCCTGCTTGACGGAAGTAAATGCGGATTTCCACGGTGCTTGAAGTTACAAAGGGAATCCTGTAAGTATCTCTTAAAAGCATATCAACTGTGTACTCACCTCTTTCTTCCGTAGCCGTTTTAACGCCGTTGTCAAGATAAGATATGGATATATAATCCACAAATTTGGGGGTAACGATAACTCTTAGATAAACATCAAGTTCTTTAAAGTTTGAATGAACATAAACCACTGCACCTGCGTAAGTAACGAATGAAGTATCAAATTCCCAATCAAATGTAAGATTTTGTTCTCTATAAGTTGTGCCGTCCGGATTTAAGAACACAAGATCAATAACCCTCACGCTTGCAAGGGGATCGTATTCAGAGTTCTGAGTGCGTTTTTGTGAAAAATCGTACGGATCTATGGTAATTTCAGCCACCACAGGGATATTTCCTTGGCTACCGTGATTTGTTACAATATGGCGGGAAAGGATTTCAACCGTAACGAAAAATGAAGTTTCCGCCATGCTTCCAAGCCCGATAATAAGCCTATAGGAAATCGGTGGCACGCCGTTCATTGCGTTTTTAATATTATCTTCGGTGTAAGAAAAGCCCTCAAGGACAAAACTTTGCCGTCCTGTTGTTCCGTCATCGTACCTTACCACCACCGTTTCGGGAATGGGGTTTTCTTCGGCAGGATCAATAAGAATGGTGTATTCAAGAAGGGCGTCTATGTACTTTGTGCCGTTTTCAATATCTCTTAAAATCATTACATAGCCCACATTTAAGCCAAATAACCTTGCTTTAGGGCTGTAATGAAACACGCCCGATATTAACTTAGCGGAATCTTCGGTAAACGAAAGTTCAAATAAAAACCTTTCCGCGCCGAAAGAAATCTCTGCGTGAGTTTGCCAATAGGCTTCGTAAATGCTGTCAAACGCTAAATCGTTAAGCATAATTGCTTCTGGCACAACGAACTTATTTTCATTTCCGTTATAAAGCGCATTGGGCATATTGAATTTGATAGACGCGTTAAACACAGCCGTAAATCCGCTTATGCCGATAATATCTCTTACTGGATCTCTGCCCACACCGTCAAGCATATCGGGGGTTAGGGCAAACCTTATATATTCGTCTTCCATTAAGTAATATGAACTTTCTCTTAACAGAAGATTATAGATATCCATAACGCTTCCTGTGTTAAATAATCCAGCACCTTTTTCGCCCTGAACTTCACTTAACTGTTCTTGAACCACGCTTTTGGGTATCCTAAAACTGATTTCGGGTAACCCCTGCATGGCTTTTACTTCCACAAGCAGGATATCCGCATTTGTGGAAAGGGTGTAAATGTTTAAAATGTTTATGTAAGGGTTAATTAAGCATAGCTTTTCATTTGCATTTATAGTTTTATCGCAATCAGTGCAATTGCCTCTGCGTAAATAGAACATGGCTTTAAGGTAAGTATCCTCGCCCACAAGCCAAATGTCGGTTTCAATAAATAGCTTATCCCCGATTCTGAAATCAAAGGGGGAATTTTTGCCCGAATTATCGCCGATAAGCGCGCCGAATAATTGGGATAGGTTTTGAATTTCCACACCTTGAAGTTGCATTTCAATATCCATTCTTAACGCAACTGTCGCAGGCGGAACAAACGCGCCGTAATCATTTTCATTAAACCCTTCGGGCGCGGAAAATTCAAACGAAGTTTGCCCCGATTCAAGCGTTATCTTTTGTGCGGTAAGATAGAATATGCAAAGCCTTTCATTGCCTGAATTGATTTGAAGTTCAATATCTTTCGTTACATAATCGTAGCGGTAAATCAGCACCAAGTTATCAAACATTCCGCCACCGATTAGGCTTTCCGCCATTGCAGGGGTTATGCCTGTGAGGTTTGTGAAGAATGAAGTCAGGCTTAAAGAGGAATCACCCTCAAGTAAAATTTCAAGTAGTTCTTTATCAATGGTGATTTCAAGTTTAGTGCCGTCTACCGTGTTAATTTTGGAAAGAAGAACGGAAAGCCCATTGTCCGTGCCTGCGTCTACCGAAAGAAGTGAAAGCAAAGCCATAGGGCTTAAACTTACGGAAGAAAACTGAATCACTGAAGATAAAAGCGAACTGAATATTGAAGCTGTGTCTACCCCTGCAAAGGCTACATTGGGTAAGCCTAAATCTTTAAGGGCAATACTATTAGTCATATAATTATTCATATAGCCCTCAAGCCCTATGAACAAAATTTCATTTTTGAAAAACAGCGAAGCAATGCTATCGTCCCTATAAAAGGGGCTACTTGAATCTAACCCAACGCTTCTGTTTCTTATATCCACAAGAAAGCTGTTAAGCATATTATCGTAAGGGTTTAAATTGCCTTTGATTTCTGAGAAAAATGTTTCGTCTATTGAATCAATGTAAACCGTACCCACATAATGGAATTCCCCAAGGCGGACGGGTTCGTAAATATTCTTTTCATTCCTTGGATCGTCCAGCGCGGGCGGATTGATAGCTTTTGCACCTGTGCCGATTTCATAGTGCATTGATAATGAGAAGTTATCAATATTATTTGATTGAACGCCGTTAAACAGAATATCCACCTGCTTAACCGTTTCATTTTCAAGAATAACGCTTACTTTTTGCGCATTTAAGGTGTTAATTGCGGTTAATCCTATATCGGATATATTGAAGCCGAATAGTATTGTGGTTAAAGCGTCAAGCCGTGTGCCAAGCCCGTCCCTCACGGAATCTCTTAAAAACCTGTTAATGCGATCCTTTAAATTATCCACAACCACATTTGTGATATTGATAACCTCTCTATCATGGCTTACTTCAAGGCTTGATATGCTTTTATCTTCCGCCATTCCGATAATTGAAGCCACATATCCTGCAAATGTATCCATGCTGAAATCATTGAGTTCATCTGGAAATTCGTCATTCACATCAAACAAATCAGGATCGGCAAAGAAGAATGAATCCAAATCAAATAACCTCATTAGTGTGAAAAAGAGGTTAAACGCAATTTCACCGCCAAAGCCTTCAATTCGGCTTCCCACAAATTCTCTGCCTGTGTTTTCCTGCCTTGGGGGGTTACTGCCCACAATCGGCACGGTTTCCCTTATGCGGATATCGTTAAATTGATAATATAAATTGCCGTGCCTATACCAAAAGAACAGCGAGTTAACGGCGGTTTCATTATTGGTAACTTTGAGTAAAAATTCGCTGTCCTGCCGAATATTTAAATTATAGTTAGCTTCGTACCTTATCGTAACATTTATCCGTGGCTGAACAATAAAGGTATATTCACTTTTAACGAATCTTACCGATTCGTCTGCCACTTCTGCGCCGTTTCTTATTCCTTGGTTAATTTTTGAAATGATTTCGCTTTGCGTGGGTGGGTTATACACAGGGCCTGAACCGCTACCGCCCACGAAGTCGTCCCCGCTTCCTGCGCCGTCATTAGCACACGCAAAAAGCGCAAGCACTAAAACAAGCGTAATTAGAATTAGTATTGTGGGCTTAAGGGTTTTTTTCATTGTGTTCCTTTTTGTGTACTTCCGTCTTTTTTTGTTTAATCAATTTGTGCGCGCCCCTTACGGCACAAATTGCAGGCTTGCTATCCCCGAATTGTAAACAATTCCGTTTATTGAAACCGTCCGCGAACGAACTAATCTTCGCGTGGTAATGGGGTTAGGCGGGAATTCATTATCGCGCCAAGATATTATTTGTATTGACACTTGATAAGTGGGTGAAAGAAGCGTGCTTCTTGCAAGGTTTAATGCGTCTATCACAGGGGCGGAATAATTAACGATATAAGGGCTGTTAGCCACCCCAAGATATGTTTCCGCGTGGTATGTAATCTTTGGCATACCTTGGCTTATGAAGGGTATATTATCAATAGTGTAACCCGAATGAATCACCGTGGGTTCGGGGGACATATCAAGGAACACAAGCATGATTCTAAAGCCTTGGGGTTCATAAGTGTTAAATTGAAAGTTAAGGGTTAACTCAATCCTATAGCCGTTAAATATACCGCCTGTTAAGTACTGTTCTCTGTTTCTTGGGTTATCCCAATATCCTGTGCCGTAGTTTCCGTTCCAATTTATGGTGGCAGTGCCAAGGCTTTGATTTAGCACACCGTGCCTTTCGCCGAAGGCTTCCACGGTGGTAAGCGCGAAGTTAATATTAAGCGGATTAACCACATAAAGCACATTGTATTCAGCAAAAACGGGATTTCCTGCAATTCCGCCACCGTTAATCGGTTGTGCGGTTGTACCGCCGAATCCAAGATTGATGTGGTTTATCCTCATGGTTTCGTACTGATAAACCCCTTGCGTGGTTATTAACAGCTTTTCTCTGCCGTCAGCGTCCATTAGTGCCACGCGCCCTGTGGCTTGAGTCATATTTCCTTGGCTTGCGGTTAAAAGGGCTTGAGAATCCCAACGCATAAGGTAATCTTTCCTATGCGCAGGCGCATCGCTTGCGTGCGCATAAAACAATTCTGCCTCAAAAATTGCGTCCATCAGTGTCCCTTTTGTTATGTCATACCTTAATTTGCGCATTCTTACTTGGAACACTAAGTCATTGCAAAGCCCGTCATCAGGCCTAAAGAAGAAGCGGTAATCACTGCTATCTATAATTATCGGCGAACCGTTTACCACACGGCTGATTGCGGTAATGCCCCAATTATCAATATAAACCCTTATGGTAACCTGTTGCCCGCCCTGCCCGTAAACCGTACCGCGTACAAGCCTAAATCCGTTAGTACCGTTGCTGTGGATATTTTCGTCATAAAATTCCCATGATACGGGGTAGGTTGTGTTCGCTATTCCGCCGTTTGTGCCGAATATATCATGGGGCATATCGTTTGCCCTGCCCTCAAAGGGGTTCGTGTAATGATATAAAGCGTTAGGGTTATCAGAATCTGAGATAAGCGTATCGGCTAAGGTAAGCCCTGCGCTTTGTGATCTGAACCGCCAATCCGTGTACAGCCTATCCACCACAAACACCTTTAAATTAAGCGTTTGCGCTGAAATTTGGTTGGCTGAGGGCGAACCGCCAAGCAGGTTTGCGGTTAACGCAAAGTAATCATTTACTCTTTCCTTTAAAACCTTGTCATAAGTGTTATAAAGAAGTTCATAATCACTTGGTACTATCCACTGAGGAACGGTGTATTCGTAAGGTTTATAATATCCGCCGATAGCTTCGTCTTGGAAATACACGGTTACTTCGTGATTTAGAATTCTTGCGCTGTAAGGATCAATCTCATATTCCCCTCTACCGCGGTTAAGGCTATCTATGGGGTTTTCCACACTGATTTCACTCACGATTTTAGGGGGGAAGTTAAACCTAACGGTAACAGTTTGCAAACCGCAAGGCATGGTGAATGTTACCGTTACACGGCTTATACCGTTCTCTAAATCACCTATTATTCCGCTGTAGTTATACCTTATGGCGGTTATGTTAATGCCAAGGGCAACTGATTGATATGTCGCACCGTTATAAATCCAAGGATCGTTATAAAGCTGATTATTGTTACTGTTCGGATCAATAAAGAACAGCCTTAAGTTATTTAAAGGTAGCGTGAAGTTTCCGTTATATCCGCGGTTATGGTATGCGTCTATGTACACTGCGATAACGCCGTCTTCGTCTAATTCGGATTCAAAACTTCGCGTGGAATCCACCGCGCTGTGTAGCCCTATACCGCCTATTTCCGTGGGAAGAATCACCACGAAAAGTTTTAAAGTTTCGCCAAAGATTTCAGCGGTTGCAAGCAAGCGCGGTTCGTCTTGCCAATTTGTTAAATAATTAACGCTGTTTCTCAGTAATCCTGCGGTTTCTGCGTTTAAGTTCCAATTTAGCACCCTAATTGTGGCTTCACTGCCTGCAAAGCGGATATTTTTAGGAATGCTGTCATTTGATATATTCCTTATTGCCCATAGAACCGCATAAATATTATCTATAACTATTGTGCTGTTTCTTATCACAAGAGGGTTATTCGGATCGTTAATATCAGCCACGGAATTGAACAAATCAAGCATAACGCCCTCAATGTTAATTTTGCGGTAAACCCTTGAAGAATCACTAAGCATTGTGGTTATCCAAATATATCTGCCTATTGCCACAAGTTCGTCCTTGGTTATCATGGTAAGTGCCGTGCCTGCGGGGATTACCGAACCCGAAGTAACCGCGTCTATTCCCTCAGGTGCGCCCACATACCAAACTTCGGGGGTTTGCACTAAACTTAAGTCTTGCCCGAAATATTTAATGTTAAGTTCAATATCCCTTGCAAACACGAAGCCGTCCCCGTCCTCATAATTGCTTGCGCCTGTGGCAGGATCAAAGGGGAACACTGTGATTTCCTCTATTGCGCCCCCTTCAAGCACAGGGATTCCTGTGGCATGGAAGTAAACGGTATAATCGTCTGCCCCTGCGCCCTGCCCGAAGTATATAATCAGCCTTTGCCCCAAGAAATCTTCTATCATTTTTTGTGAATCAAAGGTTAAAAGCGTTTGCCAGAAAGCGGAATATCTGTGATCGTCATTCCAAAGCATTAAATCTTTCATAACCGTTTCTGTTCCGATTAAGCTATCAAAATTCGTGTCGTAACCACCGCTTAGAATTTGGGGCGTAAGTTTAACATACACATTTGAGAATAAAAACATAAAGAACTGATAGGGGCTTAAGCCGTTAATCCTGTCATTTGTGAACACAACGCCCGAAATGTCTATCCGCTTTGCGTCATGGTTCACAATATAATCAATTCCGTGCTTTCCAAGAAGATTATCGTCTGTATTATCTCTTAATTCAATTTCTTCTATGTAATTCCCTGCCCTGTTAGCCACATGAATAGTCAACGGAATTTCTGCGCTAAAGAAAGGATTTCCTATTGTGGTAAGAATGGTGTTTATTGAATTTGGGGCGAACGGTGATTCGGGATTAGTCCACTTTGCGCTGAAAATCCGCACAGTTCCGTCATTAAACTTAACTCTCACAAAACTTGGAATTTCAAACCTGTGGTGGGTATCAACCTCATAAATGTGCGATACCTTTTCGGGGTTAGCAGGATCGTATTGATAGAAAGGCGGTGCAAGAAGCGCGCTGTTATCAAACCCAAGCCCTGCCGAAAGCATTATGTGAGTGCCGTCCTTAGCAAGGTAAGCAAAGTTTTCCACCACTGCGGATTCTTTAATTAGCACCACTTCAAGCACAATAAACATTGCGCCACCGTCCGGGCTTAATGCGCCTTCATTTCCGATTACCGCCCTAAGCACGCGGTGGGTAAAGGAATCTGAACTTGCTATAAAGTTTTGAGTTGCATAGAATCTGCCGTTCCTATATTCAATGAAATCGTACGCATTTCCGCTTTCGTCTTCCAATTTCCACGAAATTTCGTAATTTTTAGCGTCATAAGGATCGCCTGCTTCGGCAGGATTGAAGTAAACCGTTAAATCCGTGGGGATTTCCCATGTACTCATATCGTAAGGGTTCACATAATGCACGCCCCTTTTGCTTTCGTTACCCACAGTTAGGTTAGACGCTTTATCGGGAAGAACCGCACCGCCGTGAGAAACATCTATTTTGCCCACAATCTTATCAGGCACAAACACGCTTAAGCGAAGCAAAGGATTGCGCCAAACATCGCTAAACCAAATGCCAAGAGGATCTACATGGTTTTTTAAATCAAAAAACGCGGTTGTGGTGTTAGTACCGCTTGTTAAGAACGGTTTTCCGTCATTTCCTGCAAGATACACATTGTCTGCCACAGGGTTAGACCAATTTATGGAATCACTGCGGACGGGGTAATTTACCCCCATGCCTCTATCGCATTGATAGCAATCACTAATGACGCAGGACACTAATGAATGCAAACCGATAGAATTGCGACTCATGTTAAGCCCTGCGGGTAAGGACGCAAACACCGTGCTTGCACTGCGTGAAAAATCATTTAAATTAAGAGTTAGTTCGTATCCGTCTGAATCTCTTTGGGTGAAATATATTGTGGGTTTTTGGGGTAATTTATAAGTTTCTTCCAAAAGTGCGTCCACGGTATATTCGCCAAACCGCTTTTCGCCCGCGAACATAATCTTGGAATCACCGCTATCCGCCACGGCAATAGTCCTTGGCGGAACGATAATTTGAAGTGCAATGCGCTGTCCGTGGAAGTAAGCCACCACATAAGTTATGGAAGTAAAGTTCCCTGCGTTGTTAATATCGGATTCTTTATAAGCACTCTTGTCCTTATTGTAAACTTCAAAATCCCAAAGGTGCGCCCTTATTTCACTGCGGGTATCGTAAGCAGGATCGTCATAAATCACGGTGAAGTGCATGGAAACCACATAAAAGCTAAAGAACCACCTCACAAAATTATTTAAAAGTTCGGGTTGATATTCCCTCGGAATCCTTAAATTATTCTCATAATCCGCCCTTAAAAGGGTGAAAGCATAAGGATCTACCGTAACGGAATCAATCACAGGAACTAAAACTCTTTCGTAACCGCCCTCTGCTTCGGGGTTTTCAATTAAGATTGAAGCCATGCCGATAGGAACAATAGTCCTGTTAAGCACAAGCGCACGCACGAGTTCACGGTAAGTTGCCATCATGCCTTTACCTATGATAACTTCTACAATGAATAAACCGCCCTCAAGAGTCATGTCTTCCCACGAGAATTCGGTTTTGTGTTCTATTGCCCAAAAACGCGCGTCTACCCAATCTGAATTGTCCCATTTTTCGCCGTTAAAATCAATAATCTGCCAATTTATATCTGTGTTAACCGTTACGCTTGCAGGGAAAAGGTTAAGTGCGGAAGACATTTCATGTTGAAATTCCACATAAAACCGTGAAGAATTTGTAAGCGGATCGTAAGCGTAAAGCACAGGGAAGCCAAGGTTTGTGCTTACCAGCCTTAAGCCTGAGGTAAATTCGTGGGTTGTGTCGTACTCAGTAACATTTCCGCCCGAAGCCACAGAAATTGTGCTTACCACAAAGCGGATATCCGCATTGTTATTAGCAAGAATTTGCCTTGCTTGGTTAAGCTGAGATTCGCTGTAAATTAAGTAAAAATCTTCCGCCATGTTGTACATCATGCGGATATTGTTATTTTTAAGAATGTACCAACCAAAAATTTCGCTGTCTACCACATAAAAATATTCGTTAAAGTTTAAATCACGGATAACTCTTTGATAAATCGGTATGCCGTCTGCTTCCAAATGTTCGTAAAGTTTATCAAACTTGGCGTTTATGCCCAAATCCGCTATGTAGCAATTATTTTCATAATCGTAAAGCACAATGTATCCAAGTTTATTCGGAACAATGTAATATCCCGTGGCGCGATCAAAATATGCGTAAAATTCAAAGTCCGCGTTATATGTGGCAACTTGGTTTGAAGCACCGTAAGTGGCGGTAACAGTTTGAGGGAAACTGCCTGTAAGCGGTTCCCAATCGTTATAATATTTAACCACAAGTTCGTTAATGCTTGCGCGCGCGCCGTCCTGCGTGCCTGTAACGAGCACCCTATATGTGCGCGACACGCCCATGAAAAGCCCGTCAAGCGTGGGGAAGTAAGGATTATCCGCCTGCCCCTTGCCGGGTAGGACTTCCACTGAATTGGGGTGGTAAAGCACAAAGAAATCTCTAAGTTCAATGCGGTTTCCGAAATCAAAATAAACTGGGATTGTGGGGTGAAGCCTTATTGAGTAAGGTGAATTGCCCTGAATATCTGAAAAATGCCCCACCGTGTACATTGCGAATTGGTGTTCAAATTCGTCTATATTGCGCACGCGTTGCTTAAATCCAAGCTGAAGTTCCACCGTGGCAATAAGTTCGTCTACACGGAAGAAATCCTTAAATAATTGGTTAGAAGTTGTAATCCGCATAACATCGGGTTCAAAGGAAACCCAAGAATCTTCCATTAGCACATTCATAACCGTGGTTAAGCCCACTGTTAAATTCATGTCGTCCAAAAGAACCCCGTCTGGATTTAAATAAAGGTAAAGGGATTGCATGAACAAATCTTCACGGATTTTCACGCGCGGGAAATTAGGCACGCAAATTAAATCCACCCACACATAGCCAAATTCTTCCACTGGCGCGGAAGTATCAAAGCGGACATCATTGGCATAAAGCCGTATAATTTCTGTGCGGTTGTTTGAGGCGTCCACGGCAAAGAAAGAAACCGCGAAGGCAGATCGCCCTGCGCGCGTCCACCTGCCGTTTTCAAGAATTTGATCACGGATATATTGATCGTAACCTGCGGTAAAAGCAATTTTGGCTTCGGCAGGAAGAATGTAATGGGTGTTAAGCCCGCTTAAATCCCCCACAAATGCACCAAGAAGTGCAGAAAGATCAACTTCTTCCGTGCTTGCAAAAAGGATTTGCCCTTCAATATTTCCGCTATAAGTCCTTATCGGTAAAAGCGGTAAAAAGCCTTCAAAACTTGGGAAGCTGATAACCACGCTTTCACCCATTTTAATGGGGGTAAGGATTAACCTTAGCATAAGATCGCCTTGCGGATTTGTTTCCTTGGTAAAGACTTCTATTTTTATTGTGTACTCATCCACATCGTAAGTTATATCAAAATAAATGCTATCCATGAGTGTTTTCACATTCACACCCATAAGCGCGGCAATTGTTTCAATATCTATGCCAAACATTTCGTTAAGCATTCCCACCATTTGATCATTTGTATATTCCGTGCCGTCATCACTCATTTCTTTCATTACGGCGCGAAGCAATTCCATGTTAAGCCTTAAGCGGATTGTGTTCCGCGATTCGGGAACATCGGGATCAATCATGGTGGATTCCATGTTGTCCATTATCGTTTTGGTTAAATTAGCGTAAGATTCGTCATCGTCATTGTAAAGCAGGTTATCCACGAAAAGCACTATGTATTCGTCTAAAAAATCCCCCACGAATTTAAGCAAATCGGATAAATTGAAACCACCTCTATAAGCCTTCGGCAAATTTATATCCTCAAATTTTATACCGCCGTACAGGGCTTGCAGGTTTGTTATGTTTAAATATGTAAGTTCGTTAGTATAATACGCGCCTATTAGAACTTCGTTATTAGTTTTGTCGTAAAATTCCATGAACACGCGGTTTTTGCTGTTATCATAGCTGTTAACATCTGTTCTCAAAAGCCCGTCTGCCCTCAAATCAATAAAAGGAACATAGAGATCTGCGGTAAATTCATATTGTCCGTGTTCGTAAAGTTTATATTCTTGCTTATTTTCAATTCTTATATCGGTGGAAACGCGCAAGTTATATTCAAATTTCATTTGAGAAGTAAAATCAACCGTATCTTGAATTGTGCCTTTCATTACACGGCTTACGCCCCTTAAATCAAGTTCAAGCCCCGTTAAAATTTCGCCCACGGCTTGGCGGGGGGTGCTTACTAAAAAGCGCATATCCGTGGCAAGGCTTGCAATTTGCGCCGTGCCGAGGGTGGAAAGCCTAAACCCAAGGTATTTATTTGAAAGCGGATCAAGTTTATCTTCAAACGGCGCGAAGAAACTTCTCATGTAAGTGGTAATATCGTCCACAATGTAAAACAAATCCACATCGTGGAAATAAAGCGAAGTTACATCGTCATTTATCGTTTCCTTGTAATTGGTGCTTACAAAAAGCCTTAAAAGCGTGCTGATATCGTCTACCGTGCTATTATCGCCACCGGACACACCGCCCACAAGGGTGTTTAAATTAAATTTGGTGATAAGCCTTACGATTTGCTGATATAGCACCGTGTCGCCGAAGTTCTCAAATTTGCGCTTATCGCCCAAGAGGTTAAGATAGAGATTATTCCCCGGATCGGCGGAATTAGGATTTATGCCGTCAAAATAAAAGCCTATCATAAGCTGATTGTTCACGGCGTCATACCATTCAAGGATAATATCGTTATATTTAATCAATTCGTTATGCTTTTTAAGCGCAGCTTGGTTTACCATGGGGCGTTCTTGCGCCTTTACCAATTCGCCGTACTCATCGCGGTACATATTCCCCGGTAAAAGTTGCCCCGGTAAAAGGGGTTTGCCGTCCCTTTTCCTATATTCCATGATAATGTTACCGTCTGCGTCCGTTTCTTCGTAAGGATAGGTGTAAAGGTTTGCACGAAGGTTTAATTTAAATGCGGATCTTTCCGCAGGAATATCGTCATAAGTGTTTATAAAAATTTCCGCGCCTATTGAATATCCCGTTTCAGAGGTTTCAATTGAATCAAGGTGAACAAGCAAATTATCCATTGCGCCGATTGCCCTATCAATAACCGCATTGCGCCTTTCGTCTGAATGTTCGGGATATTGGTGAACAACCTTATTTTCATTATTATCGTGATCTATGGGAAATCTATCTTTCGCACCGCTTAAATAGGGCGAACAAGCAGAAATTATGGTAAGCAAAAATAGCGCAGATAACACTACGGCAACGGTTTTAAAAACTTGCCTTGTAAATGAGCGCGTACGCATTATATATATAATATATTATATGCGCGCGTATGTCAATACATATGCGCGGTAAATAAAGGGCAAATATGAAACGAGAAACGAGAAACGAGAAACGAGAAACATGGCGGAATCTAAATCTCATTAATAAATAATTCCACCTTTGTGCGCTGTGCGCTGTGCGCTGTGCGCTCAACAAAAAAGCCCACCGAATTGGTGGGCTTTTTGTTGCAGTGGCTACAAATTTGCCACTATTTTAGTGTTTTGGATTGTTATGCAACTTCGGGAAATGTGTAGTTGTTGTTGAAAACCTTGAAAGCGTCAAGTAAAGCTTGGGTGAAGATATCAAATCCTTCAGGATCGCCAAGGTTTACGAAGTCTGCTAAGTTTCCAACATTAAACGCTGGTTTAACGGTGCCTTTATTCTTAGCCACGATATCAAAGCCTACGCCTGCCGTCATTGCTGTAAAGAATCCTGTACCGCCACAGCGTTCGCATTCTTCGTCTTCGCCGTCACAACCGCCTTGGAAGTTAGGGGCAACATTAGCGCAAGTTAATTGAAGGATAATTCCTGCGCCTGCGCCACTCATGGTTTGCCCTGAGAATTTAACAGCATCGCCCATTTCCATGCCTGTGCCTATTAGTATAAGCCCGCGGTTATAAGCGTATCCGCCAATGTAAAGCGCGTCAGCATTAAGCAAGTCAACTTCAAGTTCAAACACATGGTAAATCATGCTTAGAAGTTCTTCATAGGTAAACCTTTCAGGTTGTTCTATATTTGAATATTCTGCCACGATTCTGATAATGAAATCAACTACTGCGTTGTCCTTAAGAACAGGTGCTAAGCAATCTTCGTCATCTTCACAGCCTTCGCAGTCGCCACAAGCCTCTACAAGGGTGCTGAGCTTTCCGCCAAGTATGTGTTCAAGAAGTGCGCTTTCATTCGCCATAGGGATTGAAACAAGCCCTGTAAGGAAGTTAAGGAAGGATAAGCCGTTATCTGTGATAACTTTGTCGTTAAAGATGTCGCCGATTGCGTTGCCGATATCCATGATATCGTCAAGAAGATCAAACACATCTGTAATGATTCCCATGCTAAAGCCGTCTTTAATGAAGCCGTTAATAATATCTTTAACCGCATCGGCAACTTTATCAATTGTGTTAGTTTTGTTAAGTTCAGGTACCCAGTTAAATACTTCTTTTGCCACAGGTTTTAAGCAATTTCCGGGGGTTGTCTTAATGCATTCGGCGCATTCTTCGCAACGAACATACACTGTTTCCCAAGAAACGAACTTCTTGCAAGTGCAAGGTTCTGTATCGCACTTAGCGCAAGGGCATTCGCAAGCGGTTTTATCGCATTCTTCGCAAGCCACAGGTGCCACGGTTTCGGGGGCGGTATAGCCCTCTACAAAGCTGAATAGGTTGCGGATATCCGCTTCCCACATAAATTTGGTGGGAATATCGTGTTCTGCCTCTACGCCTATTTCCTCAAACACATTCGCAAGATCAAATGCAAGGTAGCCTGTTGTGCCGTTTATATAGTAAACTGCATCTATTCCAAACGATTCGCCGTTTAAGATTAATTCCGCCTCAGCAAGTAAGCCTTCTGCAATGCTAATTGAAACACCGTCTTCACTGCAATAATTGATCACGAATGAAGGATACACATAAGCATTCACAAGCATATCAAATTCTCTGCTTGGTGTGGAAAGGTTAAACGATAGTTTAATTGCTGTTTCCTGTGCGTTTTGATAAACCGAGGGGGCTAAAAACGCAGGGTGTGCTGTAGTGCTTGTGTCGCTTGAGAATTCAAGATTCTTAATGCCGATTTCAAGCCTTATGTCTTTTTCTTTCATGTTGTCATAAACAAAGTTAAGCCCTGTAATATGCCCTTTAGTGTCAAGCGTATAATTCACAAGCAAGCTGGGGAACTTATCTGCGCCTTTGCCGGCTAAGAAATCCTCTAATCCCACATTGAAAATCGCTTCAATTATCGGGTCTAACATGCTTATGTCGCCCACAAGACCTTCAAGAAGCCCTAAAAGACCGCCACCGTCGTCATCGCCGTCGTCGCCGGCAAAGAGCCCTTCCACAATCTCAAGAAGCCCTGCTATTTGGCTAAGCGCAATGTTCCATGTGTAAAGACCTGCGGGGCTGTTATTGCCATTGTAGCCTTTAGGTGCGAACACGAAAGGATCGCCTTCAATCTCTTCGCCAAATTCGTCTATTTCGGAAGCCCAGCTCATTAGGGGACCTATTAAGGTAACAAGATTACTAATGCTCTTGAGCATTGGAATATTCTCAGCAACATATAGATCAGAAATTCCGCTGAAAGGTGCATCAAAGATTCCTTCTTCTGCGTCATCTTCAGGAAGAAGACCGCCTAAAGCAGAGGGAACATTTGAAAGCGCGTAAGCAAGTGAGTACACATTTTCAGCGGGTGATTTTCCCTTGCCTTGGCTTAGCTTAGACCATTGCATTGTTGCGCCCGATAGAAGTTTTTGCCCAATCCACGCATCGCCGTCCTTTGCGTACAAAGTAAAGTGAGGGGACTTTGTGGCTGAAATGCCCACATCTTGCAGTCCTTCAATTGTAGAACCGAGGTTAACAGACACGAAAGCTTCGCTGTTTCCGGGGTTAACGGCATCAAATCTGCCCTTAGCAACCAATTCCATTTCCACTTTCTCGCCTTTTGCGGCATCCGCCACAAGGTCTAAGTAGAAAGTTGCACCTGCGTAAAGCTTTCCGCCTTTCTTTTGTGAGTCAAGCCCTGCCCTTATTGCCGCGTCCACGGTTTTATCAAGGCTTTCCACAAGGGTTTCAACCCAGTTTTGAAGCTCTATGTAGTCCACTGGCTCTGTGTAGCCGGGGCATTTAGGGGTAGACTTATCGCACTTGGTTTTGTTACAACCTGTGCAACGACCGCCACCAGTGCTATTGTTGTTACACGCGAAAGCCATCATGCCCACAGATGCTATAAGCACGAGAACTAAAATTAGTGTTAGAATTCTCTTTTTAGTCATAATTTATAAAAACCTCCAAGTTTTTGTTTATATACAATGAGTATAAACCATTAAAATAAATTTGTCAAGGAAAATTTTTGGGGCGGTTTTGGTGGTTTTTTGGTGATTATTCAGCGAACAACGCACAGCGCACAGCGCACAATGGTGGAATTGTTTTTTAGGTACGAAGTACGAATTATGGCTTAATTCAGAATTCAGAATTCAGAATGTAGAATTATGGATTATTTAACTAATAATGATATTTAGAATCCACCATGTTTCTCGTTTCATGTTTCTCGTTTCACTTTTCAATAATGAGATTTAGAATCCACCATTGTGCGCTGTGCGCTGTGCGTTGTGCGCTGTGCGTTGTGCGCTGTGCGTTGTGCGCTGATTCATAATGATATTTAGATTCCAACCCTGCAACCTGCCCCCTGCAACCTGCCCCCTTAATGAAAAAGCCACCCCGCAGTAGCTTGGTGGCTTTTTGTTCGTTTGGTGGCTTTTTTGTTCGTTCTTATTATCCCTCAAGGATTCCGAAGCAAATATCAAAGATTTGTTGAATTTCTTCAGTGGCAAAGTTTTCGCCTTGGCGGGCAGAGGAAAGAATTGCTTTGCATTCTTCAATTTGATCCGCGGTGGTATTTTCGTCTTGCATTAAGCCGTCCACAATTTGCACAAGTTGCAGTAAATCTTCATAGGGATCAGTAACTTCTTCTTTAAGCTGAGGCGCGTCTGCAAGGATTCCAAGGCAGGTATCAAAGATTTGTTGGGGCAAGGGTTCATTAAATATCGGGTTAAGCCTTGCTTCGTTCAATATGCCTCGGCAGGTGGTTATATGTTCGGCGGTGGTGTTCGGATCACTCATAAAGCCATCCATAATTTCCACAAGCCCAAGAAGCTCTGCATACATATCGTCATTAGATTGCGCGGATTCTTCTATAACCTCTTCAACTACTGGTTCTTCCACAACTTCTTCAACTATAGGTTCTTCTATAATCTCTTCAACAATTTCTTCAACCGCAGGTTCTTCGGCAATTTCCTCAATGACTTCTTCAACTACCGCTTCTTCCGCAATTTCTTCAACAATCGGTTCTTCCGCCACAGGTTCTTCTATTGCCTCTTCAATAACTTCTTCAGTGGCTTCTTCAACTATAGGTTCTTCCACAGCCTCTTCAACAACTTCTTCAGTGGCTTCTTCAACTATAGGTTCTTCCACAGCCTCTTCAACAACTTCTTCAACTATTGGTTCTTCAACAACTTCTTCAATAGCTTCTTCAACTACGGGTTCTTCTTCAATAACCGCTCTTGGTGCGGGCAACGGAACAGGTTCATATTCATATTCCTCTTCGGGAACAAACACTTCCTCAACTGCCGCAAGTGCCAAATCTTCGCCTTGCCTTGCCTCTGCCTCAACTTCAAGAAGTTCGGTAATACGGCGGTTCTGCACGCGGTTTTTAAGAATTTCTTCTATCGCGGCGTTAATTTCTTCCACATTTTCGGTAACGAATTTATCTTCCCTATCCGCCCACAAAGCATTGTGCTTATTTAGGGTTAGCTTTAATTCTTTAAAAGATTCCGAAAGTTCCAAAAGCTGTTTGCGGTAGGAAGCATTTAAAAGAACGGCAAGCGGAATGTAAATTAAAAATGGCAACGCCACAACCGAAGCCACGCAAAGCGCAACATAGGTTGCATTTTCCACAGCAAAACCCCAAACCGCACTTTCGCCTATGGAAGCAAAAATAACTGCCAGTGCTATGAATGCGGAAGTTAGCCCGCGGAACAAGCCAAGCCCCGCTTTGTGCTTTGGCACCATAACAGGATCGTTCATTACCATGGAATCGGGCATATAGTCCGAAGGGTAGCTTGCGTTCGGGGCTTCAAGAAATTTGCCGAAGGCATCGTAAACAGGGGCAGGAAGTTTGCCCACGATTTGGTTTAATTTTCCAAGATTAGTTTCGTCTACTATCCCAAGTTCGTCTACTTCTTTTGAAACTTCTAAAAACAGCACAGAAAGTTTTTTAGCTTCGGACGCGTTTTTAACAAGAACCGCAATCACGAAAGCCACAACCACAAGAAGCGTAGCAAACAATGCAAGATAGAAAGCAGGCGTATACTGCGCGCCTAAGCCAAAAAAATCAAGCTTTTCATTTAAAACTTCGGAAATTTTATCAACAAACGCCATACGCGCACGCCTCCACACATATATATTTTATACTTGCACATAAGATTATATCATGAGTATTATAGAAGTACAATAGTTTTTTTAAAGAATAATAGCAAATTTGGCTAAATCTGTAGCTAAAACAACAGAATAAGTACGAAGTACGAAGTAGAAAGTACGAATTGAGGTTTAATTCAGAATTCAGAATGCAGAATTCAGAATTGTGGAAATATTATAAAATTCCACCCCTATACCCTATAACCTATGCCCTACGCCCTCAAAATACTTCTACCGCTTCATTCCTTCCGAAAACAAAAATATACGCTTTGTGAATTTTAACGCCGAACACAATTTCTGCCCCGCGCCTGTAAAGATTTAATTGGTTTTTATATTTTTCCCTAACCGCTTCAGCAGACGCATTTGTAACCTTGTAGTCAATCAAAATATTTTCCTTTCCGCCAAGAATAAGCATATCAAACACACCTTGAACTAAAACCTTATCCGTACAGTCTGTGCCGTTAAGCACCGAATTGGCGGGAAGATAGAGAATGAAGGGTTTTTCGCGCAAGACTTTTAATGAGGGCATAGGGCATAGGGCATAGGGCATAGGGGCGGAATCTTTATTAATATATCCGCCATTGTGCGCTGTGCGCTGTGCACTGTGCGCTGATTCCTTTCCTTCATTCTGAATTCTGAATTCTGGATCACGAATTAATCCTGCGCTGTGCGTTGATTTGAATACTTCGTGCTTAAGCGCAGAATGCAGTACCTTTGCAGAGGGCTTAACCGCGCTATCAAACGCGCCTATAGCCACAAAGTCCTCAATTTCAAGGCTAATCTCTTCAAAACTACGCTTACTAAAGTCATGCAGTTCCATAAACTTGTGATAAGAGTTACCTAAATCCGCGGTTTTAGTACCCGAAAACGCAATTTCACGGTTCACCGCAGTTCCGTCCGCCATAAAACCGCTCTCAGAAAGGCTTGCATTTAAGCCTGAAACGGAATATTTGTTAAGAATAGGTGAGGGATTAGGGATTGGGGAAGAGGGAATAGTTGAGGGCATAGGGCATAGGGCATAGGGCATAGGGGTGGAATCTTTATTATTATATCCGCCATTGTGCGCTGTGCGCTGTGCGCTGTGCGCTGAATCCCTTCCTTCATTCTGCATTCTGCATTCTGAATTCTGAATTGTTTCTGCGCTGTGCGCAGAATCTTTATAGCTATTTATCAGCGGATTCCTTTTTGACGCAAGATTTATAAAATCCACAAAGCCCAAACAATCCTTTTCGCGGGGCTTAATTGTTTTAGAATTTTTCCCTGTTATATATAAATGGTAACGCGCGCGTGTCATGCCCACATACATGAGGCGCAGAAGTTCCTCTTTTTCCTCTTTGTCCTGCTTAATTTTTGCGCCTGCCGTGGAAACGGTGTCCCTTTTTATGCGTTCGCTACTATCGCGGTATCTAACATTTAGCCCAAGCTCAGGATCTATAATAACTTCGCTTTCCTTAACCGCGCCACGCGCCACACCCTGCTCTGCCTGCGCCATGAACACAATGGGGAATTCAAGCCCTTTGCTTTTGTGCAGGGTAAGAAGCGTAACCGAATTAACGGCTTCGCACACTTTCGGCACGCTTGCCAAAGCGGTATTGTCATTTAAAAACGCGTTGAGGCTTTTTGAATAATCCTTACCTCTCAACGAAAAACAAAATGAATTTAACTGTTCTATCCCCTCTTTACCGCTGTTCTCAATAACATGACGATCATACCCCGTTTCGGTTATTATTTTGCTTACAAGGGTAAAGATATCTGTGGTTGACGATAGCAAGGCGTATTTGTTGAGTAGTGAGAAGAGGGTGAAAAGTCTTTGCAAGGATGCAGGATGCAGGACGCAGGACGCAGGGGCTGAATTGTTTTTTGAGGATGCAGGATGCAGGACGCAGGACGCAGGGGCGGAATTATTTATAATATTTCCTTCATTGTGCGCTGTGCGCTGTGCGCTGTGCGCTGAATTCTGAATTAAACCTGCGCTGTGCGCTGAAAATACCGCTTCATAAAAATGCCCTTCGGGGCAAGCGGTTCTTATTTCAATCAACTCTTCTTCCGAAAAACCGCCGAAGTATGAACGCATTACCGCCACAAGCGGAATATCGTTTTTGGGGTTATCTATCACTTTTAGAAGCGAAACAAGCAGTTCGGTGTCCTTTCCTGCACCGCCTGTTTTCATAAAAGGCGCTAAGTAAGGTATGCCTCTTTTTTTAAATTCCTTGGCAATTTCTTTACCGCTTGAGTTATTTCTTAAAAGCACGGCAATATCTTTGAACTCAAATTTCCTTGCCCTTTCAGTGCCGTTTTTATCCGTTTCGTAAACTAATTTGGTTGAAACAATTTCCTCAACTTTATCCGCAATGTACCTTGCCTCGCTGTTACCCTCTTTTGCAAGCGGGGCATTTGAAACGCGGTAAACCTCAGGAAGTTCCCCTGCCTCGCGGATTTCTTGTTCAAAAAACTTGAGGGTTACGCTTTCTAACGATTCGTCTGTTTTGTGTTCTCTGCCTGCGGTAAGTTTAGCTTCATTTTCATAATCAACGCCCCCGAAACTATACGACATGAGTTCGGAAAACACCAAATTAACAAAATCAAGCACGCCTCTAACCGAACGGAAATTATCATTTAGCGGAATCGCGTTGCCGTCTTTTGTGAATTCATAATGTTGCTTTTTAGTTATTAAAATTTCGGGTTCGGCGAAGCGGAACTTATAAATTGCCTGCTTGGGATCGCCCACCATAAACACATTGTCTTTGGCAATTTTGTTAATTATGCTTTCTTGAAGCCTGTTCGTATCCTGATATTCGTCAAAGAAAATATAGTCAATTTGATTCTTAATTTCGCTTGCACGATCATTGTTTGTAAGGATTTTAAGCGCGAATCTTTCAATATCCGCGAAGTCCTGCTTCCCAGCTTCCTTTTTTAACGAAGTATAGATTTCCTCTGCAAGTTGCGCCGTTTTGATAAGTTCGTAAGAAATCTCACCTGCTTTAATCTCTTCTTCATAGGCTTTTTTATTAGCAATTTCTTCTTCGTGGGTTTCACTTACATTCAAAGAAAGAAAGGATAATTCGTCTACAAAGGCATTGAAAGCCTTTAAAAAATTCTTAATTTCTTCCCTTAAAGCGGTATGCCTTTCGCCGATAAACTTTCTGAACTGAGGCACTTTTATCTTCGCGTCAGCAAAACCTCTTAGCTTTGCGATTGTGTCTGCCGTCCCGCACCGTTTTAAAACTAAGCCCGTATACTCTAAAAGATTTAAATAATCTTCTTCAATTTCACCAAAACCGCCGATAAACCCTGCGGTTGAGTTAATCCCCTCAAGCAAAGATTCAAGCAAAGCCGATTCTTTGCGTGCATTTGCGGTAAAATACTTCACTGCGGGCATTTCCTCAGGTTTAAGCCTTGAAAATTTAATAAATCTTTCAATCGCTTCCTCAGGATTTTCTTGCACGGAAAGAAAGTCATGCACATTTTGAATTGCTTTTATAAGCGGTTCGTGGCTTCTTTTTTCGGTAAACGCGTCTAAAAGATTTAAAAACGGTTCATTGCCCTCAGTTAGCCCCCTTTCAACCGCACCGCGCACCGCTTGCGCAAAAAGCGTTTTCGCCTCTTCGGCGGATAAAATTGAAAACACAGGTTCAACCCCGATATCCTCAAAATGCTTTTTAAAAATTTCCAAACAAAAGCCGTCTATTGTAGTTATGCTTGATTGGTTTAGGTTTTTGATTTGTTTAATTAAGTGGTGTTTCTTTGAGGTTGCAGGTTGCAGGGTGCAGGGTGCAGGGGCGGAATTATTTATAATATTTCCTTCATTGTGCGCTGTGCGCTGTGCGCTGTGCGCTGAATTCTTTCCTTCATTGTGCGCTGTGCGCTGTGCGCTGTGCGCTGAATTCTTTCCTTCATTCTGAATTCTGAATTCTGAATTCTGAATTGAATCAAATTCCCTCACCCTCTTATAAAGTTCGTCAAGAACTCTTTCCTTAAGTTCTTCCGCAGAAGCCTTTGTGAATGTGATAACCACAAGGCGCGTTATATCGCCACCGTTTTCAAGATACCTTAGCACCCTTTCGGTAAGAACCGCCGTTTTGCCACTGCCTGCGCTTGCAAAAACAAGCGTGTTACCCTGCGCCTCAATTGCTTCTTTTTGGTTTTGCTTCCAAACTCTACTCATAGCCCCGTACTTCTTATATTTTCAGTGCCTAAACCACCGCAAATTTCTTTATATTCGCACCTCACGCAAAAATCGCCTGCGGGGGATTTTGCGATAACACCTGAAACCATTTCTCCAAGTGCGGATTTTGTAACTTTCACGGCGTAATCAATTTGCCCTGCAAACTCTTCCCCACTTATAAAGGACGCCTTGGGTTGCTTTAAGCAAAAATCAGTTTCACTCACAAGGCTGGCGTCTACCCTGCCGTGCATGGAATAATCCACGCCCGTTTCGCTGTAAGAATCCTTTATCGGCAAATACAACGCGCCCGCAGGAATGAACCCTGCATTTTTAACTGATTTTAAGTAAACGAAAAGTTGCAACTTTAGCCCGAAGTATAAATCCCCTTTAGCAAATTCCGCATTTCCCGTTTTATAATCAATAACCGAAGCGTTTTTGCCTTTTAAATCAATCCTATCCGCTTTGCCCCGCATTACGAATTTTTCATCCTGCACAAAAACCTCTATTGCAGGAAAATCCTTTTTGCCCATGCCGATTTCTGCTTCCACGAAAGACGGCTCATATTCCGATAAAAGAACCTGCTCAGTAAGTTTTTTTGCCACGGATAAAAATTCACGCTTTACTTGTTTTTTAAAGTTTTCACTAAAAATATCATTTTGCAAACCTTTAAAATACTGATTAAGTGCGCTTTCTATTGATTCTTCCGCCAAAGATTTAAGCCTTTCTTCGCTAAAGATTCTTAGCTTTTTAAGCGTTTTTCTAAAATAATACTCAAGCGCGTCATGAAAGATTATCCCGATATCTTTAGTTTTTGCTTCCGCACTCTCGCGTTCTTTAAGCCTTAAGCCGTGCTTAAGATAATGCGAATACGGACACCTGAAAAAGCTCTCAACCTCAGTAATTTTAAAACTGCGTTCGCCGTTAGGGGAAGGGGGAAAAAAGAGATTGGTGATTGGTGATTGGTGATTGGTGGTTGGTGAGGGCATAGGGCATAGGGCATAGGGCAAAGGGGTGGATTCTTTATTGATTAATCCTTCATTGTGCGCTGTGCGCTGTGCGCTGTGCGCTGATTCCTTTCCTTCATTCTGAATTCTGAATTCTGAATTCTGAATTAATCCTTCATTGTGCGCTGTGCGCTGTGCGCTGTGCATTGCGCTTGGCGTTATATTCAGCAAACTGCAAATTTCCTTAACCGCAGGCGCGGGGGTAAGTTTTTCACCGCTTGGTAAGGACGAAGCTAAGCCTATATAAAGCCGTTCTGTGGGTTTTGTGAATAAATCAAGGATTAAAAATTCCTTTTCCTTATCAAGATATTGGGGGGACGGAAAGATATTTATGCCTGCGTCCGAAAGGTTGCAAAAATCCATATCCGAAACCACTGGCTTTAAACCGCCTTGCTTGGGAAATGAATTAGCGCACGCGCCTGCAATAAACAAAACTTTAATATTGTTATACCTGCTTTCGGTGAGGTTTCCCATAAACACACTGTCTATAAACCTTGGAATCAGTGAAATTTCAACTGCCTCTAATGAAGATTTAAAAATATCACAAAAGTCCTTTTGCTTCATTTTTTCATTGCCGTAAAGCGCGGAAAGTTCAGCTAAAATTTCATTAATATTTTCCACCGCCTGATTGTTCATTGCCTTTAAAAGTTCCTCGTTTTCAAGGCTTTCCACCGCGGTAGCGTGGTTTTTAATTATTTCGCTATCTTCTAAAATTTCCTTTATCGCGCTTATATATTCCTGCACTGTCGCACCGCTAAAACGGCGCGTAAGGCTTATTACCTTGCACCTAATCTCTTCTTCGCTAATATCCTCACTTGGATTTAAAAACCCGTTAAACGATATATTTCTTTTAAGAACCCTATTTTCATAAGCAAAAACACTGCTTGAATCCGTGCTGAAAACGGGTGATTTTATTAAATTTATAACCTTATCGCGCCTTAAATTAAAAATTTGCGCCTCAATAAGGCTTACTAAAAATCTCGCGATATAGGTATCCGAAAGTAAGTTTTTGGTATCCGAAAACACAGGAACACCTGCACGCACGAACAGTGGCTGAACCACCGCGTCAAGTTCCTCATAGAGGTTTGCTATGGCAAAATCTTT
>Ga0123356_10000039_pt1 | contig 138853 bp, 138 predicted proteins | sample TergutEmb28metaG_2_FD_92546 | JGI IMG/M metagenome (GOLD analysis project Ga0123356, IMG submission 92546) | Embiratermes neotenicus P3 segment gut microbial communities from Petit-Saut dam, French Guiana - Emb289 P3 | ecosystem: Host-associated > Arthropoda: Insects > Digestive system > Gut ... | reverse complement strand
TCATAAAAAGGATAGTTGATAACTGCTTTAATCTGCAATCCACGAAAAGCACCCGATTACCCGCATTAAAAAGCCAGTTAAAGCAGACCACAAAAGAGATTGACAACGTGATGAACGCTATCAAAGCAGGTATTATCACCAAAACCACGAAATCCACGCTTGAACGGCTCGAACAGGAGCAAGAATCCCTCGAAATCGCTATTGCAAAGGAAAATATCGAACGTCCGATTATAAGCAAGGAAAAAATCCGCTTTTGGATTATGAAGTTCGCCAAGACCGATATTAGCGACACAGAGCAGAAACAACGGCTTATAAACGCATTTGTCAACGTTGTTTTCGTCTATGACGATAAAATGGTAATATCGTTCAATTACAAGGACGGTGACAAGTGTTTGACCTTTAACGAAGTAAACGAAAAATTCTCAAATAAGAAAAACCCTGTCCAACACAAGGTTGAACAGAGTTCGTCTTTGTTTGAGTTAAGTGACCCGTAAGGGACTCGAACCCTTGTTGCCGCCGTGAAAGGGCGGAGTCTTAACCGCTTGACCAACGGGCCTTTTAAGCTAAAGGCAAAATAGCGGCAGTCGGATTTGAACCAACGACACCCCGGGTATGAACCGAGTGCTCTAGCCAACTGAGCTATGCCGCCTTGTATTAAACAGCTTTTTAATTATAGCACAGGCGAGCGGGCTTGTCAAGTGTTTTTTGAAAAAATATTAATTTTTTATGCTAATATATATTTTACATAAATATATATTAGCATAAAAAATTTGCTTTTTATATAAACTTATGGTATCATTAAATTTGTATATGCAACAAAATTTTAGGAGGTTCTCAAATGAAAAACTCATATCTAAAAAGAATATCGGCTATGCTTTTGACGGTATGTCTGACGCTTTCGATTATTCCGCTCGGCATATTTACATTCGATGCTTCAGCGGCAGACCCCGACCTGATAACCGTTGTTGATTTTGAGGACTATAGTATAGGCCCCTGGTCGGGTTTTGCCACAAGAGGCGCAAATTATCCCAACGTTTCTATTGTAGCTGACCCAAGCAGCCCCGGGCAGAAGTCGTTGCAGGTCAGCGTCAGCGACTGGAATCAAGCGCCGATTGTTCCTGTTCATCTGCCTTATGCGCTGAGTAATTATGCATCAATTTCCGTGAAGCTGAGAGCGGTTAGCGGAAACGTCGGAACTAACGGCTTGCAAATCTTTGCGTCAAGCAGTGACGCTGAAGCAGGAAACTTTATACGCTACGGCTTCGGAAACGAGAATAATGCGGTACACCATTTCACAAACAGAAGAATAGCGGCGTTCGCTCCGACAACTCTGAATACCTCGAGTTGGACGACAGTTACATTTAATAACCCGACTGTAAACGCAGCTACGCAAGACCTGCAGGGGACTGTTTACCTTGCAATCGGAATTAACACAAACGCAACCGCAAGCTATCTGATAGATGACATCACTTTTACGCTGAAAGACGGCGTTCTTCCCGCTAATCCCGGAGCGGCTGTAGGTGCGCCTGCATTGAATTCGGCAGCGCAAAAAAGTATTGTAATCAATGCTGTAACGCCACCGGGGAACGGACAGACGGTCGAATACGGCATCAGAACGGTCAATTCACCGCCTTCTGTATGGCAGGACGGATTAACCTTCGGAAATCTGAATCCGAACACCGATTATTACATATTTACCCGCTCTAAGGCAAACGCAACTCACAGAGCGGGAACGCCGAGCGCGTCACTGCAGGTCAGAACTCCGGCATTGTCAGCACCTGTTCCCGTTTCTGCAGGGCAGGGTGCGGCTGAAACAGGTATATACCGCAATATGTTCCTTGAAGCAGGCTACAGTCAGGAAGAAATCGACGCAAGAGTAAAACGGACATACGACAGATTATTCAACGGAGCTGACGGCGGCGGTTATAACATATACATTCCGGTAGGCACTGATATGGCATATATACACGCCGTAGACAGCAATGACGTGCGTTCCGAGGGTATGTCCTACGGTATGATGATGGCGTTGCAAATGGACGACCAGGAGAGGTTCGACAGACTATGGAACTGGTCGCATACCTATATGCTTAATAAAACCGGCGAGGCAAGAGGATATTTCGCGTGGCGGTGCGGCACAAGCGGAAATCAAATGGATACAAATCCCGCTCCCGACGGCGAAATGTACTTCGCGACGGCGTTGCTGTTCGCTTCTAACCGCTGGGGCGATAAAGACGGTATCTATGAATACGGAAGAGAAGCCCGCATAATTTTATATGACATGATTAACAGAAGAGCGGGCGAAAGAAAAGCCCTGTTTAACTTAGATAATAAGCTTCCCGAATTTTCACCCATGACTTCGTTTACTGACGCTTCTTACCATCTGTCGGCGTTCTTTGAAATCTGGGCTGAGGAAATAATACACGGCGAGCAGTACTGGGATATTTGGAACGACGATATAGGCGCGGTCATGAGAGACGCGGAATTCTACAGAGAATCGGCAGCAGTCTGCCGTGACTGGCTCATGACTGTAGGAACACATTCCGTAACAGGATTATCCTCGGAATACGCGCAGTATGACGGCACTCCGGGCGGCGGCGGCGGTGTAGGGAATTCTCACCTTTTCTCCTATGACTCCTGGAGAACTGCCATGAATATTGCTTTAGACCATTCGTGGTGGGCAAAAGACCCGCGGCAGACAGCCCACGCAAACAGAATCCAAGCCTTCTTTATTCACCCCGACCGAAACCCCGACGGCATATTCTCGTACGGAAACAAATGGTATGTAAATGGCAACCCTGTTCAAAACGACGGACATTCGGCGGGCTTGGTAGCGGGTAATGCGGCGGCTTCATTAGCGGCGTCAGACCCGCAGGCATGGGATTTTATAGACCATTTCTGGAACATCGGGCAGGACAACGGTACATATCGTTATTACGGCGGCTGCCTGTATATGTTCGCTATGCTGAAGCTTAGCGGAAATTATAAAGCGTATTATTCAACAGGGCCCGGAACAGGCACAGAGAAAAATTCCCGCGTTGTTGCGTCAAGCACAACATTCGATAAAGCAAATCCGACAGGTATTCCGCTGAACGTAACCTGGAACGGGAATACTCTTACAGGGATTACAGGCAACGGCGTATCTTTAGTGTCGGGCACTCATTATACTACAGCAAGCAACACAATTACACTGAACAGCACGTATTTAGCGGCACAGGCGACTTACAGTACAGTGCGCTTAGAATTTACGTTCAGCGAAGGTGCAAAAAGAACCTTATCAATTTATATAGACGACACCTCTAAATCTATTTTAGGGCATACGTTTGAGGAGCGGGTATCACTGCAATACACTCCCGGCCCGCAATCGGGCAGTCAGACGCTTGTCGCAAATTACAGGGGCAACGATTTACTGCACGTTGTTAAAAGCGGCGGGCACTCTAACCACGCAGTAATATTCCCGTTCAGATTAGCGGACGGGGCACTGAATACCTATAACACCTTATACGTGAGACTGCGGCCAATCAGCGGATTCAGCGGCGGACGTATTATCCGCGCGGAAGCGGGTTCAGCAGACACAAAATTCGCTCAGCTCGGCTCTAACGCCTTGATTGGCGGTTTAAATCAGAACTTCAGCGACGGCACTTCCTTTATTGACTTGGAAATTCCGTTAAGCGGTCAGCCCGCTATATCGGGGGATATAAAAATCGCGTTCGGATTAATGAACGCCGCCGACCACGCTTATGAGCTTGAATACATAGGCTTAGTGCCGAGGGGTACTGCAATAGTTCCAAGCTCTAATATTAACAGAACAACCGCTAATTTCGACAGAGCTAACCCCGCCGCTATTCCTGTTATTATGACCTTGAACGGAAATACGTTTCAAGGCATTAACCGCGGCGGCACAGCACTTGTGCCGAATACAGACTATACTGTAAGCGGTAATAACGTGAGCATTAATGCATCATACTTAAATACATTGCCGACAGGCACAACTAATTTAACGTTTACATTCAACGCGGGAGCGAGCAGAACCCTTGCGGTTACTGTCATGGCTTCAAATCCGACTATCAGTCCGACCTCGGCAACATTCGATAAAAGCGGTTCTGCCAATCTTACCGTTAATATAACGCCGAACGGGAATAACACTCTTACAGCGGTCAGAAACGGCACAGCAGTGCTTACGGCGGGCACAGATTATACTGTCAGCGGCAATACGGTGACGCTGAACAACGCCTATCTTAAAACGCTGGCTTTCGGAACCTCTGTAACACTGACGTTTGAGTTTTCGCCCGGTGCAAACCAAAGCTTTACCGTCAATGTTGAGGACAGCAGTATTCAAAACGCAGTTCTTAACACAAATTCGGGTGCGTTTGATAAATTCGAGCCGAACGATATTAATATTATCATGACCCTGAACGGTAATACGCTTCAAGGGATTAATCACGGTGCATTAACGCTTTCGGAGGGTAATCAGTTTATACGGAGCAGTGATACGATAACATTGAAAGAGTCTTATTTATTAACGCTACCTATAGGTGCAAACACATTAACATTTGAATTTGCACCCGGAATCAACCGCACGTTTACCGTTAATGTCACTGACAGCACACCTGTGGTCGGTACCCCTGCGAAGCTGAGCTATGATTTCAGCAAAGATGATATAACAGCCTTAATTGAGTTTAACACAAACAAAAACGCAGGCACATCAGCTGAAATAAAATCCGGTGTGCTTGAGGTTACAGCCGCCGCAAGGGGCGACTTGGTAGTAATCCCATTCGACTTAGGTCCTCTTTCACTGAATGATATTCAATCGGTGAGAATCAGAGTGAGGTCAACAGCAGGAGACACGAATTATAAAGATTTCGGTGTAGCGGCGTCAGCCACAGGAATATATTCAACCGGAATGACCGGTTTCACCCCGATTGCCTCGCAAGGCAACGGACTTTCTATTGCAAATAACTGGGGAACGTTTACGATGCCTGTTACGCCCGGCACTGCCGCAGGCTTGAACGGAACGGTGAAATTAGGGTTCGGGATAACTGAACAACACGGCTCTGTTACCTATCAAATCAGTGAAATCGAATTAATACCCAAGCCGGGTGCGATTCCGAACGCTGTCCTCACTCCGTCAGGCGCGGCATTTGACACAGAAAATCCCGACGACATAACAATTAGTGCGGCGTGGAACGGCAATGCTCTGACCGCTGTTAAAAACGGCACTGCAACACTTACGCCGAATGTGCATTATACTGTAAGCGGCAACGAAATAACAATAAGGGAAGGCTACCTGACAAATCTTCCGAACGGCAAGACCACGCTCACGTTTGAGTTTTCGCCGGGACAGAACAGAACCTTCGACATTAACGTCTCTGCTGGTGGCGGTTCATTTTCGGACTTAGTGCTCAGACATACATTTGACGGAAATAAGACGCTCAATGAAGGAGATGTGAAGGCTACACCAATTCACAACTCAAATACAACATCATGGCAATTCCTTACAAATGGTAATAGCGAAGAGGTAATGCGGGTTACAAGAATAAACACTAACAACTCAAGTAACGGAGTAATATTACCGTTCAATTTAGGTGATACGACATTAGGTGATTATACGCACTTCAAAATAGGAATAAGACCCGTCAGCGGAGACGTCACAAATAAAGATTTATTTGTAGAAGTGCGCCCCGACGGTCAGGATTTCACCGCGCTCGGTTCAGCTAATAATACCACAGTAAGACTTGTTAATGCCGCCAATTCAGGTCTTGCGATAGGTACTTTGAAGCACTTTGACCTACCGATAACCAACACAAATTCAACTTTATCAGGGGAGATAAATATTGCGTTCGGATTGAACAACGCCACAGCCCATGCTTACGATATTGTATATGCGGAGCTACACCCGCCACCTCCTTGCGCACATATTTTCATATGGGGAGGGTTTGACACTGCAAATCACTGGGAAGTATGCATGAAGTGCTCCTTTAAGGAAAATGAAACTCACACGCTTGTTTACGAATCCGGCGGTAATATGCACTGGCAGGCGTGCAGTAACACAAACTGCGATTATAAAACCGCTTCAGCCGACTGCTCGGCACTTCCGCCAAGTGTTCCTTATGCTTTATTCGGCACACCCACCCTCGGCTTAAATGACTCGATTTGGGAAAATGCTGCCGAATTGCAAGTGAACAACAGTAATAACGTTAACGCAACAGCAAGAGGAATAGCCCGCGTTCTGTGGGACGACAGCTTCTTGTATGTCCGTGTTGAAGTAACTGACCCCGACGTGTACACAGGAACACCGCCGAATAATCATCACAATTACGACGGCGTTGAGATTTTTGTCGGTGCGGGAAGCAGCGGCTCAAACCAGTATCGTTTGAACCCGAGCGGTGCGCGCTCGGGACAGACACCGAACGACTCTTGGGCAGGCATTACAGGCACAGGCTATATTGTTGAATATAAAGTTGCTAAAGGTTCTCTTAACTTTGCACCTGACGCTCCGCTCACTTTTGAGGTTCAGATAAATGACTCGAACTCAACAGGCGGAACACGCTTAGGCTGTATCTCGTGGTATGCAACACCTGATACAGCCTGGGGTGGCTCTACCGCATTTACAGACAGCCTCCTGCTCTGGAAGCCTAATGCAGAAACCTCTGATGTCTGGCTGACGGATTCTTTTGAGCACTGGAAGGTATGCGCCGCCTGCGGTAATGACTTTAACAAAGTCAGCCATACATGGACTGACGGCGCGGGAGCCGACGACACAAATCACATATGCGCCTGCGGTGTTACTGCGGCTCATAACTACGGCGGCTATACCACTACGGTTGAAGCGACGTGTATAGACTTTGGTTCAAGAACAAAAACCTGTCAAGAAGCAAGCTGCGGACGCGTTGAAACGAGCCCGCACCCCGCCTATGCGGCGCACAGCTGGGGAGACGGCTGGTATGTAAGCTCAGACCAAACGAGTGTTCCGGAAGGTCAAGAAAGATTAGAACGAGAGTGCGTTACTTGCAGTCATGTTGAACATAATATTGTTAATAAATGCCCCGGCGTTACGCACGACTTCAGTGAGGGTGAAGTGACAAAGCCTGCAACCTGCGCCGAGGACGGTGAGCAGAGGTTCTACTGCGTACATTCGGGCTTGGGCTGTGCCGAATACGTTACAAACCAAATATTCCGTTCTACAGTACCTTGCACCAGTAATAACGCGCAGGATTCAAATTGCTTGTCCGCGAACGAATGTACAATTTGCTTTATTGAATTAACCGCCGCAGGCAGTCACGATTACGAGTGGGAAACAACGAAAAACGCGACCTGCTCGGAAGAGGGGCTTGAAACTGAAAAATGTACAAAATGCGGGGATATAAAAGGAACAAAGCCCATAACTGAAACGCCTCACACGTTCAATGCGGATTCACAAAAGACCGAAACGCATCACGAGTGTACCGATTGTACGCATAAAGAACCGCACTCATTTAATTCCGAAACAGGAATCTGCACGGTATGTGCGTATAGCTCGTATGTTGAATGTCTTTCTCATGACTGGGGTACAGGCTGGACTCCCGAAACGGGAAAGCTTTGCGGCGATACAGAAAACGAAACGAGAACGTGCGTTGTTTGCTCAAGAGTTGAAAACAAACCAGGCGCCTTAATAGCGCATGATTTCGGAACAAGCAAAAACGACGGCACACACGAATGTAAGCGCGACGGCTGTACAGAAATCGAAACCTGTTCGCCGAACACAGCTAATTCAACCTGTACGAAGTGCGGATACACCACAAAAGGCTCTGGCGGCGGAGGAGGTGGCGGCGGTGGCGGCGGAAGCACTCCTGCTGACGACCGACCCGCAAACATTGTTCAAATCGGCACTGAAGGCACTATACCGCCAAGCTTCACGATTCCGTCAACAACGGTAAATAATATTGCGGGCTCGCTCCCGTTTGCCAGACTTCGGATATTTAACACAGGCAGTCAGAGTGTATCCTTCGGCGTTGAAAACGCAGGCAAAAATGCGATTCTTATAAGACGAAATTCTGAAACAGGTGAGCTTGAGGTTGTATCCGCTGTAGTAATAGGCGCAGACGGAATCGCAAGAAAAAATATACCCGCGGTCGGCGATTACTTAGTAATAGTGCGCAAAACAGGCGACATCACTGCAACCGGCGAGGTTCAAACAGCGGACGCATTAGCACTGCTGAGACACATTGCGGGAATAAATGAGCTTAATGCGGTTCAGCTATTCGTTGCAAACGGCAAAGAAGGCGATGTAAGCACCACTGATGCACTCAATATTCTAAGATATGTCGCGGGAATAATTAATAAAATATAAAATTAAACAAAAAGCTTTTCCGCTTCCTTCATTTTTTCGATTACGCTAACCCCGAAAGGGCAACGCTTTTCGCAGTGCCCGCAAGCAGTACATTCGCCACTTTTATGTGCAAGGCTGTGATAATGCGAGCGGATTGACGGCGGGATATTCGCAGTGTCTAACAACGCAATATCGAGATACTTGTTGACAGCCGCAATGTCAATTCCGGCAGGGCAGGGCTGACAGTGACTGCAATAGACGCAGACGCCCTTCATGCTTTTGCTCGCTGTGCTGAGGATTTCGCTGTAATCGCGCTCTTCATCGCTGAGTTCGAGATACTTCAAGGTTTCCTTGACTTCTTCGGGTGTCTTCCCGCCGAGCAGAACGCTTGCCACGGCAGGGCGCGAAAGCGCGTAATGAATACACTGCGCGACAGTCAGCGGCTTGCCGAACGGCGTGTGCTCCGCTGAAATTAATTTCCCTGCGCCGAGGGATTTCATCACGGTTATGCCGATGCTTTTCTGCTCGCAAAGCTTGTACAGCTCTGCACGCTTCGGGTCAATTCCGGTGAAGCTTTCAGGCTTGAAGCCGTGCTCAAGGTGCGTGAAAACGCTTTCCTCAGCGGGAATTATATCAAACGCGGGATTTAAGCTGAACATCATCAGCTCGGGAAGCCCCGTGTTGATTGCACGAATTGCAGTAAGCGGATTATGCGAGCTGAACCCAATATGCCCTATATCGCCGTTTTGCTTTAGCTTCAAGGCATAATCGGCGATTCCTGTTTCAAAAACGTTTTTATAATCATCATCGGAATCAATGAAGAACAACATTCCGAAGTCTATGTACCCGCCGCACAAGCGCAGATGTTCTTCAAAGAAGCGTTTAACCGTAGGTAAATCGCGGCTTATATCATACTGCTGATTAATGTCCGAGGAGCAGATATGCCCCTGAATCAGAATATCCTTGCGGCGCGCGCCGAGTGCCTTTGCTATGTATTCGCGGACCTCCGCGCCGGGCATGAAGATGTCGTAGATGTTGATTCCGCAGTCGATTGCAATATCAATGGTGCTTTTCACCTGCTCGTAAGGCTTCCTGTCCAAATGCTCACAGCCGAGCCCGATTATGCTTGCTTTTTTGCCTGTTTTGCCGATTTCACGTAAAACCATTATGTTCACCCCGCCTTTCAGCTTTATTTTAACACATTGGCGAATAAAAAACAAGCTTCAAGGAAAAAATAGTAAAAAACAATACATGGCACACAAATGGAACGCCATTCTTGCTATAATCTCTTTAAACGGAGTTGTTATGAATAAAATCAGAAAAATACATATAAAAGCAATCATAGCGTTTTTGCTGCCGCTTGTTCTTTTTGTTTTAGCAGGGATTTGCTTCCGTGAAGCATGGCTGCTGCTTGCGGCGGGGTTGTGCATAAGCCTGCTCTTCGGGATTTTGGTGCAGAGAATAATCACGCTGAAAACCATGAACATGACTCTCCGCAAGGAAATGGAGCACGAAATATCGGAAGCGAACGAGTTGCTCCGTATGCTGTATGATAATACGCCGATTGGCATTAACACGTTTGATGAAGACTTAAATTTCACAGGCGGAAATAACTTTTTGTCTGCCTTGCTTGGCTCTCTGCCGCGGGATATAAACGCGCAATATGATTTTATCGGCGATTTTTCGCCTAAATACCAGCCCGACGGGCAGCTTTCAAGCGAGAAGGCGATAGCGATAAAAAACAAAACCTTAAACGGCGAAAAGCTGCTGTTTGAATGGCTTCTTAAATCCGACGAGGACGAATATATCCCCTGTGAAGTCACGACAACGCGGATAAAACACAAGGGTAAGGACGTAGGGCTGAGCTATATCTACGACCTGCGCCGCGTCAAGAACATGGAGCAGGTAATCACACAGTTGAAATCAGACTTAACAGAAAGCAAAATATCTATTATGCTTTCGCAGATTAAACCGCATTTTCTGTATAACGCGCTGAGCGCGATTGCACAGCTTTGCGGGGAAGACCCGCTGAAAGCGAAGCGGGCGACGATTGACTTCGCGGCGTATCTGCGAAACAACATGGAATCACTTGAAAATGAAGGACTCATCAGCTTTGAAAAGGAATTAGACCATGTTAAAAGCTATCTGAACTTAGAAAAAGCGATTTACGGCGACGCGCTGAAGGTAGTATATAACATCGGAGATGTCCGGTTTTTCTTGCCGCCGCTGTCTGTACAGCCAATAGTAGAGAACGCCGTCAAGCACGGTATCGGCAAAAAGGAAGGCGGCGGAACGGTAACAATCACCGTAACCGAGGAAAAAGGCGGCTACTGCATAAATATTTCCGATGACGGCGCGGGATATGACGCGGACAGAGTAAAAGAGAGCAAGGATTTGGGCATAGGGCTCGAAAACGTCAAGAAAAGAATCAAGGAGCAGTGCGGCGGAACGCTTACTCTGACAGGCGAAAAAGGAATCGGAACAAGTGTAAATATATATATCCCGAAAGGAGCACAAAATTATGAAAATATTGGCTTTAGATGATAGTGAATCAGCTTTAAAGCTGCTGACAGGTGCAATTGCCGAGGCTTGCCCCACGGCAGAGGTAACGGCGTTTAACAAGCCGTCGGAGCTGCTCGAATATGCAAAGGAAAACCAATGCAGCATTGCGTTTCTCGACATTGAGGTATGGGGCACAAGCGGGCTGACAGTCGCTGAAGCCTTAAAAGAACAAAACCCGAATATAAACATAGTTTTTGTAACGGCTTATTCAGAATACGCGACCGAAGCGTTCGAGCTTTATCCGAGCGGATATGTGATGAAGCCTGTCACGAAGGAAGCAATTGAGCGCGAGCTCGAGAACCTGCGTTATCCTTTAGACAATAAAAGCAGTGCGCAGTTATACGCGCAAACCTTCGGGAACTTCGAGGTTTTTTCGTTTGGGATTCCGATAAAATTCAAGTACAGCAAAACCAAAGAGCTGTTCGCATATCTCATCGACCGAAACGGCGCGGCAATCAACACAAACGAGCTCTGCGCCGTGCTTTGGGAGGACAGGCAGGACACCTCGAACCTAAAAGCTTATCTGCGGAAATTAATAAGCGATTTACTCACTGCGCTGAAAAGAATAGGCGCGGAGGACGCAGTTCTGAAGCGGCACAACAGTATCGCGGTGATTCCGCAGAAAATAACCTGCGACAGCTACGAGTTCATGAAGAACAATACGACGCGCAAAAGCGCGTTCTCAGGGCAATACATGGCGCAATACAGCTGGGCAGAAATGACCGCGGGAATCTTTGGTACACATTAGGCGCACGGCATTTGCTATAATTGGAAATTGAAGAAAAAATTTAAAAACCGGAGGCTCACTTATGAAAAAAATACTTAAAAAAATCGTTTCGGTTCTCGCTGCTGCGGCGGTTGTGCTCCCTGTCCTCACAGGCATGACGTTCGACCAGCAGACAATCAGCGCAACCTCAAGCGGAAGCAACGTAATCGTCCCCGGGCAAGCGGCAATTGACGTATTTATAAACGCAGGACACGCATCAGAATTCTTTGCGGGAGACCTGTATTACAACGATGTTTTGAAAAAAGCAATCGAAGCCGAATTCGACCGCCTGCGGGACTTAGGTGAGTTCACAGGTCCGACCCCCGCTATACGCATTTCCGCCTCCGAGGTTGAGTTGGACATAAACGACCTTGAAGAATGGCACGTATATGACCATTTTGACAGCAGAGATTCTCGCTGGTCTGCTCCCGCGAACCCTACAGGTCACGGAATCCCCTCCTACGGCAGACCTTTCCCAAACCATTCCACAGGTGACCTTTGGAAATATTTGGGGCAAGAGGATAGCAACGTAGCAGAGGCAGGAGTTGTAGCTCCTGCGTGCTCGGAAAGTTGCGCGCCCCCCGCAGGTAGTCCGACCGGAACTCCCACAACCTGCGCAGGCGCGAGAAGTCCTTGGGACTGGTGCAAAGCCACTTTTAATAACTTCAAAATGGCAGGTAGTGCCCAAGAAGGTGAAATGCCCGTAATGCGTCTGTATGACTGGGTTTACAGAACATACGCAAATCCCTCAAATACAACGATGGTAAAAAACGGAAGACCTACCACCCACAGCACCGGAGTTGATACGCTCGGTATTTTCGACCGTCATATACTTACATCATACGACCCTGACCTCGGACCGAGAATCGACTTTGTTGGATATTACAACAGTCCTGTTCAAGATTTCATTCTTTATCCCAGCGAATCAAAAGACACAAAACAAGTAAGATTTGAAATCAGCTCTGCAGGAACCAACGCGCATACCCTCGACGGCGCAGGCTTCCTGCTCAACGCAGGCATTGACGATAGCGGACGTTTACACGGTTACTTACTTTACTACGTATTCCCCGGAATGGAAACAGAAAATGCCGTACCGAGCCACCTTATGCTCTACAAAATAGGTCAGACAAGTACCGGCGGCGTTTTTACTTCAGGTATTGCTGTTGCTGATTTACGTTCTACTACAAAAACTACTGCAACAGGTGGATTATTCAATTCACCCAGCAATTCCTCAGCAAAAATTAATAATAACTACATGACTACAGTCGCTAACGGTGCTATTACCGGTGCAAACGGTATGTTTACCCCTGTAAATGTTGCCGGAATGACTGAATTCCGCATACAAACCTCCGGTACTAACAACACAGCGGCGTTAGTCGCCGGTAACAGTTATGCTACGCACGGCTTCCGTGTAAGTAATAAATGGAACAACGACAGTGTTTATAATCCCGGTACTCAAACCGCCGCGCCTGTAACCGGATATAGCGCGGCAAACGATATTTGGCAATCAAAAATGGAAATTGACATAATTGTTAACCCGCGTCAAATTATAGTCAAGCAAAGACCATACGGCACAGAAAACTGGACAGAGGTTCTTAATCATAATATTTTACTGGCAGACCGCACCGAGTTTACAGGCTTCGGACCGTATGTAGGTTACAACCTGCACGGCTGTACCCGCGCTTCGCAGTTTACATATTCCAACTTAAAAATGCAGTTCCTCAACCGCTCCGACAACATCTATGATGTAGTTTCTAACGCGCCCTACATTCAAAACGCTGATAAATACTTCGTAGACCTCACCTACGACGGCAATAACCGCGACCTCAGCAACGACCAGGGCGGAAACGCCGCGGCGTATATGCAAGCCGCAGAAGTAGAATATATCACTAATAACCCGAATCGTTGCGGCGGTGTCGGCGAAATTTGCGGTACCGGCACAGGTCACGAATGCCCAAGCACTTGCGACTCTATGCCGAAAGTCGACGGTCCTGACGATGATGATGTTGTTTGCTGTTATGACTGGGACGGAGCAAAATGGGTTTTAGAGTGCGAAAGCATAGTCTGCGCGAACCACCCGTACAGCCATTATTTAACTCGCCGCACCCCTTCACCTACCCCCCCCACCCAAGCGGAAACTGATGCATTAGCAAAGCAAATCGCTGAGCAAATTGTAGATTCGTATCTTAGAAAATTAGAAGAAACCGAACGCCAACTCCCGAGACACCGAATCGGCTTAGACGCTCCCGTAGCGAGCTTAACGTTAGTTAGAGACCTCGCAGCCCCCGAAGAATTCGTTGATAAAGTCCAGCGCGACCTTATCGGTGTAGGCGGCGGCAGCCCTTCCTATATCATTTACGGCTATGACCGCGATTCAACGCCGTCTGACGGCGAATCTGCTCTCGATACTCCTTATGAAATCATAGAATGGTTCTATCGTATCGAAAAGCCCGGCGGAGCTATTATAACAAGGAGCGGCGCAGCTGCAAGTGTAGTGGACACAATTGAAACATCTGATTTAAGCGACGGAGGCAACGAAAAATCGTTTGCTTATACGAGTTCTTATGGCGTGGAAAACCAAGGCGGCATGGCAACTCTTCTCCCTCTGCTCAACATAACAAACAACAGAACCTTATGGCCCGCAGGTACATACACGGTTTATCTGATGGTTAAGGACGACAGCGGAGACGGAAACTATAACTACTCCACCAACATTCAACGCACGACCTTTGAAATCGTTGAGGATTTAAACGCGCCCGAGATTCCCGAGATTACTGTTGATTTTTCAACAAGGAAGATGAATTTCACAACACAGGACATTGATGGAGATAAGCTCAACCACGGCGTCGGAAAGTACGAAATAATAGTTACACCGACAGGCGGCTCGCCGACCACTTTTGCTCAATACACACTTACTCCGGAGCAAACAGCAGTCTCGAAGTCGGGACCCGTTAGATTTGATAACATCGACATCCCGGCAGGCTCAGCGTACACATGGCAGCTGAAGGTTACTGACATAGTCGGAAACGAAACAATCGTACCTCTGCCCGTAATCAACGGAAATGAGCTTTCGGGGATTCCGAACGGTCAGACGGGCATAACAGGCAAACCTGCCACTGTTAACGCGACTCCGCCTGCAACAGCACCCGACGGCAAAATCACCGTTCAAATAGACCCTGACCCTACCGCTGACGATTCCGGTGAGATTATTTACACCACTGCCGGCAACAACGTAAAAACCAACGACAAAGATGCCCCTGCACCTTATACAAATAACAAAACTAAAATAACAGCAGTAATCCCGACCGCGAACATGGTGACTGTTTTGGCGACGGTTGACGGCGACCCTTGGACAAATTATCATGGAGAAATTCAATTGCCGATAACCCTCGTGCCTATAGTCGGCGGCGTTCCCGGTACTCCCATCATTCCGTCCGACGCAACAAACGGCAATGTATTTACAAACGCATCAATTGCAACAGGAACAAAATACAAAGTTTTTGTTGAAGGCAAAGATATGGGCGTTGAGTTTACTGTAGAAGCAGGAGCAAATAACGTAGTAATCCCGTACTTCACACTGACACTGAACGCACTGTCAGGCACGGAAGACCCTGTTCAAACTCCTAAAAATACTTTACTTCCGGGTGAGGGAATCGTCGGAACACCCACAGATGCACAATCTGTCGGCAGATATTTAGCAGGAACTGAAGTAAATATTAATGTAAATGTAGAAGCTTTACACGTATTTGATGAGTGGGATTCACCGCAAATCGCAAACGAATCCAATAAAGCCGTTACGATTACTATGCCTGCAGAGTTTGTCGTAATGAATGCAAAAGCGCACGGAAGCGAAGTTAAAATCATCATTAATAAAGACGGCTCTGCTTGGGATGATAACGGTAAAACCGTTACTCTCGAGGATGCAACAGACGAAACGAAAGTATTTGATACTCCTGTTGTTGATGATGAAGTAGTAAAATTCAACGGAGTACCCGAAGGCATATACAAGATTTTAGTTGACGGCGAAGATACAGGGGAAACTGTTGAAGTTAAAGATGTAGGCGGCGTTATCGGCGGAACAGCGATACTTAATTACTACACGCTGACGCTCGTTGCTGAACCGGGAACTTCAAATCCAGATGGCGGCGGAATCTACTTAGCAGGTACAGAGGTTGACATTTCTGTATTGGTAGGCAGCGATTATACATGGGGCAAATGGACACCTGATGTTCCCGCGTTCGGCGACAGGAACACGCAAAACACTACAATTACAATGCCCGCTTACCCGCTGACGCTTACAGCATCTGCGTCGCAAGGCTACGAGGTTGTAATTGACATCAATAAAGACGGCGAACCTTGGGATAACAGCGGCAAAATCGTTACTCTCGTAGGTGAAGACGGCACTGTTTATACTATTGATGACGTATCTGGAAATGAAGTAACCTTTGATTCCATACCCGCAGGCGATTACAAGATTTTTGTTGACGGCGAAGACACAGGCAAAACAATTACTGTTGAACCTGACGGCAGTATCACAGGTACAACAACTCTCGAATACTTCACGCTGACGCTCATCGCAGGAACAAATACTAACACAACAGACGGCAGCGGATTCTACCTCGCAGGTACGCAGGTTGATATTTCCGTAGCAGTAAACAGCGGACGCACATGGAACAGATGGACTCCCGACCCTAACCCGACCTCGTTCGGTAATGTTACTGCACGCAACACCACGATAACCATGCCGGCTCACGCGCTGACGCTTACAGCAACAGCGACCGGCGGCGGTGGCGGCGGCGGCGGAAGTACCACTAATACCCCTCAGCCTCAACCCGAGCCTCCTGCACCCGCTCCTGCTCCCGAAGCACCGAAGTTCCCCGTTACAATAATCATCACAAAAGACAACGAGCCGTGGAACGATTCCGATGTTCCTAAGATTACCCTGCGCGACGCTGACGGAAAAACGCATGAAGTAAAAGACGGCGTGCCAAGCGGTGATTACAAGATATTACACGACGGAGTAGACACTGGCAAGGTGATAGTCGTAGACGATAAGTCGGCGAGCGCGACCTTGAACTACTACACGCTTACGCTCATCACAGGCGAAGGTACAGGCGATGCTAAGGGCTACGGCGTATTCCTTGAAGGAACCCCTGTCGATATTTCTGTGTTAATCGCAAACGGCTTTGACTGGGCAGGCTGGCTCTCGCTCACAGGCGGCTTCGGCGACATAAACGAATCGGCGGCGTCCTTCATTATGCCCGCGTTTGACATTGTGCTGAGAGCGAACGTCGTTCAAAGCGACCCCGACTCAACCGGAGAACCCGGCGACGTCAACCCGCACACAGGCGGCGTTACAGCCGGCTTCATAAGCGCAATAGTCTTCGCGCTGGGCGGCACGGTAATGACCAAGGGCAAGAAAACTAAAAACAAATTCATAAGAAATTAAGACAAGAAAGCCCGCTGTTTTTAAACAGCGGGCTTTTTAGTTGTTTATTTTTTACTCGGGTAAAACCCGTGAATCCACTTTTGCCGGCCGGAATGATTGAACTGCGCTTTATTGCAGGGAATCCATTCGCCTGTCGCTATTTTTTCCACTAAATGCCAGTGCCCGACACATTCCTCTGTATTATAGCAAGCGCAGAATCGGAGCAGGCTTCCTTGGCAAAGCGATTTGCACTTTATTCTTATGAACGCCGATGATTCTTTATACGGAATATACTCATACGGCTCTAAGGGCACGAAGTAGCACTCGCCGTCGCGCACTCCTATCGTCCCGCGGGTTATATCCTTTGCGCCGCCCGAGCTTGCCTCAAAATCGTCTTTTTTCATTTGTGACCTCACGGTTTTGTTAGTATATTAACATTATAGCAATTAAAATTCCAAATGTCAAATGGCACATAAATGGTACTAATATGGTACGCATTGTATGGTATAATAATCTGTATTTGTAAAATTAGCCATAGAAGGGAAAAGGCGAGATGAGCGAGAATAATAAGCCGCAGGTTTTATGCGTTGATGACTCTACTTTTATGCTTGAAGCGGTTTCAGCGGCACTCGGCGACGATTATGAGGTGTTCACTCTGTCAAAAGCGACTGCGGTTGAAAAGTTTTTGCAAAATAATATGCCCGATTTGATTCTGCTTGACTACAGTATGCCTGATATAAACGGGTTTGAGCTTATTCCGATTATCCGAAAAATTGAAGCTCACAGAGAAACGCCGATTATATTCCTGTCGGCTACGGGATTACCCGAACGCGTGAACGAGGCTATGTCTCTCGGTGCCTGCGATTATGTGCTTAAACCGCTCAGAGCCGACATACTGCGCGAAAAATTAGAGAAGCATATTATCCGTGAATAAAATTAAAACAGACAGCAGGTGAACAGCCTTGAACTTTGATTTATTTGAAAGAGAACAGCGCATATTAAACGAAGCTACCGCAATCCTTGCTGCAGCGGGGGATAAAGCCGCTTTAGATAAAAAAGAATTTGCGGTGCTTACTAAAGAATACGCCAGACTGCTCAAGCAAATGCGCCGAATAACCAAAAGCTCCGACAAAGCGGCTCATCTCAACATGACCGCAAAGGAGCAGGCGGAGGCGGCGGCAGAAGCGAGAGCTTTCTTTTTAGCGAATATGAGCCATGAAATACGCACTCCCATGAACGGCGTAATAGGGCTGACTGACCTTGCGCTTGACGATGAAGCTTTAACGGAAAAACAACGCGGATACTTGGCAAATATAAAGAAAAATGCCGACGGCTTGCTCGCAATTATAGACGATGTTTTGGATATATCTAAAATTGACGCGGGTGCGCTGACGCTCGAAAGCGTATCCTTTGACCTGCGTGAGGTGCTTTCGGAATGTCGCACTGTAATCATGCATAAGGCTGAAGAAAAAAGCATTTCAATGCAATTTATAAACGAAACAAAGCTTGATTATAAAATTATCGGCGACCCGACAAGACTGCGTCAGGCGTTGCTGAATTTCCTCTCCAACGCCGTGAAATTCACGGACGGCGGGACAGTTACGTTAGAAGCGAAGCGTTCCGAGAATTATTTCGGCTCGGGCGTTATGATAGATTTCGCGGTGACTGACACGGGAATCGGCTTGACCAAGGAGCAGTGCGAAAATATTTTCGACCCTTTTAAGCAGGCTGATGAAAGCACTACGCGGCATTTCGGCGGGACGGGGCTCGGCTTATCCATCGCAAAAACAATAATTGAAGCTATGTACGGTGAGGTGAATGTGGAGAGCGTTCAGGGCGAAGGGAGCAGATTTTTCTTCTCTGTCGCCTTTGAATTATCGAGCGAAAAATGTGTTCCGCTTGAGGAATTATCGCAGGTCAATCCGAGCGTCGGAAGACCGACCTTCGCAGGCAGAGCCCTGCTTTGCGAGGATAATGAAACTAACCTGATGGTAGCGGCAGAAAACTTAGAAAAGTTAGGCTTTACGGTTGTTTCCGCCGTCAACGGTAGAATCGCTGTTGAAATTGTTGCCGCCGCTGTCGTTGAAAATAACCCGTTTGATATAATCTTCATGGATATTCATATGCCGATTATGGACGGTATACAGGCGACGCGGGAATTAATCGCCATGGGCGTGAAAACGCCGATTATCGCCGTGACTGCGAACGCGATGAAGGAAGCGCGGGAGCAATGCCTGAAAGCAGGCATGACCGATTATATCGCGAAGCCCTTCAGACCGCGTGAGCTGTGGATGTGCCTTTCAAAGTACTTAGAGCCTGTGTCTATAGGCGGCAATGCCGTAATTCCGAATAAATCGGCAGAAGCTGCAATCATCTGCAGAACAGCGGGGCTTTCTTACGTCAGCGAAAACGAGAAGATATATAACAAGCTTTTGCATCGCTATTTAAAGGAACAGCCGATTATGCTTGAGAAGCTTGAAAAGGCAATCGCCGAAGAAAATTATTTCACCGCTTACGGAATCGTACATCAGATGAAGGGCGTTTCCGCAACAGCAGGCGCAGTGAGACTACCGGAAATGTTGAATAAAATCGAGCGCGCCTTTGTTTCGGGTACAGCGGGCGATTATACCGCTGAAATGCTTAACGACTGCCGCGAGGAGCTTAATTTAGTTATTAAAGCAATTTCCGCTATGAAGCTTCCGCCCGAGGAGCAGTTAATTACGAGCATATCATTGAATAAAGAAAACGCGTTTAAGATTATAAACGAAATTAAGCCGCTGCTTGAAAGATACGCCGCTCTCAATATGGAGCAGATTGAGAGCATACGCATAACTCTCGGCGCAATTGGTGAAAAATGCGAGTTATTTATGACACAGCTCGGCGAATATGATATGGAAGCCGCACTGAAAACACTTTATGAAATAGAAACAGAAATAGAAAACGAAACGGAGTAAAAAGCATGAAAATGAAAACAATCCGCATGAAGCTGTTAGTGCCTATTTTGTGCGCTATTATCTTAGGCGGCTTGCTGATGGGGGTTATAAGCTTTAACTTAGCTTCTGATATAGTGATTGAAGCTTTTATGGAGGACGGACAGCGTTCCGCGGGCAACCTGCGTGAATATATAGATGTGGTTATATCAAAGGCGCAGTTAGACTTATCCGCGCTTTCCGTCGCGCCGACTGTCAGCCGGCTTTTGAAAGGCGACGAAACCTACCGCGAGGCTGTTGAGGGTTATATAATCGCACTCGTAGAACAGCACGGAATCTATAACAGCATTATAGTTTTGAACACTGACGGTGTTATTATGGGGAGCACGTCGGGGAGCGCAGGGCAGGAGAGAGGCGACCGCGATTATTTTCAGGCGAGCATGAGAGGGGAATTTTATATTTCAGAGGTTGAGGAAAGCCGCCAGACAGGACGGCTCGCGACCTTCGTTTCCATTCCCGTATATGATGAAGACAGCGGCGATATAATCGGCGTGGCGATGACCGCGATTCGCCTTGAGGAGCTTAATTCCCGCTATGTAATCCCTGTTCATCTGATTGGTGACCACGGTTATGCGATGATTGCGACAAGCGACGGAACGATTATCGCGCACAGGGACGAAGACTTAATAGGTCATGATTTTTCTGCTGAAGCGCTGAATACTCTTTTGTCTGCAACGGAACAGCATATCACGTTTGAAACCGAGTGGGACGGGACGCAGTTCCGCGCGTTTGCAGAAAAAAGTCGCTTCACGGATTGGTACGCAATTGTGATTTGCCCTGTGAGCGAGTTTTACGAAACTACTAACAATTTAGCGCGCATGACTGCGTCGCTCGTGGCTTTTATCGTTCTGCTTTTAGTTTTGATTATATTAGTGGCTGTGCGGGGTGTTACCACTGCTCTCAGTACTACTATTCGTTATGCTGATATAATATCGCACGGGAATTTAGAAGCACCGCTCGACATAAAGAGTACAGACGAGGTCGGTGTATTGGCGGATTCTCTGCGTGATATGGTGGGGAAGCTGAAGGACATGATTAACGTCGCTGAGGAAAAAACAGCGGAAGCGGAGGAAGCAAAGGACACGCTCATTTCGGGAATAATTTACGCAAGCAAAATTCAAGAGAGCCTGCTCCCGAAGCGAGAACTGCTCGCTGATGCATTTTCAGACCACTCGGTTATTTGGAATCCGCGTGACATAGTAGGCGGCGACATATACTGGACTAAGCAGTTTGACGAGGGAACCGTCCTTTGTGTCTGCGATTGCACAGGTCATGGGACGCCCGGCGCGTTCCTCACCATGCTTGTCGTTTCGGCGTTGGAAGCGGTGGTGAAGCAGGAAAACTACAAGGATACCGCCGATATAATTTGGCGGCTTGAAAGGAGAATCGTCAATCTTTTGCAGGTGGTTCACGAAAGCGGCAAGATTGAGGATATACACGACGGCTGCGACATTGCGGTTTTGTTTGTATCTAAAAAAACCGGAGAGGTTACTATTTCCTCAGGAAACACCCGCGTTTTTGTCTGCGACGGCAGCGCGGTTCAGCAAATCAAAGGACAGCGGATTTTCATAGGGGAGGGTAAGCTAAAGGGAAAAGAAGAAATCGAAACTATAAAAATCCCTGCGAACCCCGATAATAAGTTTTATGTCGCGTCTGACGGACTGTTTGACCAAATCGGGGGTCACACCAACATACCGTTCGGCTATAACCGCTTCAAGCATTTAATCCTTGAAAATCACGGTAAATCGCAGACGGATATATCAAGAGCGGTGTGGGAAGAGTTTGAGCATTACCGCGGCGAGCAAATCAGGAGAGACGACTTCCAGCTGATAAGCTTCAAGCCTTAACAGCTAACTGCGGATAAAAAAGGAGACATAAAAATGATACCTAATATGTTAGAATATTACAACTCTACAAAGAAATATGATGTCGATATTATTTACAGCGGTGCGCTTTGGGCGGACGGAATCGAAGGCTTAGGCGTCGCGCTCCGCAGACATATGGAGTTCGAGCATATGACGCTGACAGCGTCGCAGTCGGTTTTCTCAGTATTCATTGAGCAGATGAATAATATGCTGATGTACTCGGCAGAAAAGGTAGATGTTGACGAGCACCGCGGAGTCCCCAAGGGTGCGTTTATCTTAGCTTCAAAGGACAAGGTGTATATAGCGCAGAGCGGCAACGTGATGAAAACTGAAAACGCGGAGCTTGTCAGAAGCCGCATTGACCACTTAAACTCAATGGATAAGCAGGAGCTGCGGAAATATTATAAAGAACAGCTGCGAAGCGAGAATCTAAACCCCGAAAGCAAGGGCGCGGGAATCGGGTTAATCGAAATCGCCAAGAGGGCAAGCGCGCCGATTGAATACGAGTTCATACCATATGGTGAAGGATTAACATTTTTTACCATGTGTGTTAAAATAGGATAGGAGGAAGAAAAATGACATTTTATTTCGAGAAAGAAAAAACAGGCTCAACGCCTTACGTATTAGTTGACGAGGGTAAAAAATACATTAATATTAAAGGCGAAAGCTATCACGAAAACGTAATTGAATTCTTCAAGGAAGTCAATGACTGGTTAAACGATTACACGGAGCTCGACGGATTTGTTTTCGATTGCGAAATGCTGTATTTCAACAGCTCGACAGCAAAGCTTCTGTATAATATGCTGATGCACATGGACGACTGCGCCGCGAAAGGTAATAAAATCACAGTCAACTGGATAACGACGCAGGACAACGATATTATAATAGAATGCGGTGAGGATTTTCAAGAGGACATGAGTAATCTTACATTCAATATAGTAATTAATTAAAATTATCAAAGGGGCTTTTTTAAAAGCCCCTTTTTCTTTAATGTGTTTCTTCGCCGTGCGCAGACTCGGCAATGCTCCTTGCGTGATATACAATACGCGACATATGCCGAACTATTTCCATTAAAATCGTGTCTGTTTGTATATTCGCGCCGCCTGAAACGCGGGAAATATGCCCGCTTTTGTAGCTCTCGCGTATTTTCATTACTTCGTCGGCTTTCTCTGCCGCGGCTTCGGAATCGCCTGTCCCGTAAGCCCCCTGCTCATGAAACGCTCCGACAGCAAAACCATAGCACGAAGACATCTTCTCGGCTGTATCAAGAAGCATTGCTTCGTCTTCTTCGGTGAAGGGCAGATTCGCACTTTTTAAATCATCTCTTTGTTTAATTATCCCTTTTACGTGATTGCTGATTCTTTGCAGGCTTGTTAAATTCTGTAATAATACAACGACTAAAACGTGCTCGGAGTCGCTTAGCTTTTCGTTGTGAAGCTTGGTTAAAAACGTTTTTATCATTGAATTTAATTTATCGGTATCGGCGATTTTCTTCCAGAAATCAGCTTTTCTTTCGTCTGTCAGCTTCATGGCGGCGGCGGCGTCTGTTACCTGCACGCCGAGCTCGTCAGTCAGCTTTTTCACTGCTTCTAAGCTGTTTTTGAGCGCGTATTCAGGCGTTTCGAGTATGCTGTCGTCGAGCTCGGTTAATCCACGCTTGTTCGTTGCTTCTTCCTTTTCTCTTCCTGCCATTTTCACGGCGAGCCGCATTATTACCGCACCGAGCGGAAATAAAAGCAGCAGTAATAAAATATTATAGCCCGTGTGAATAAAACTTATGTTTGTGGCGGACGCGGCTTCCGTGCCGAATTCAGGATTAATAAACGTGAAAAATATAAACGCGATTATACTGAACACGACTGCGCCGATTGCGTTGTAGACAAAATGCACATACGATGCGGCGCGGGTGTTTCTGTTCGCGCCGATACTTGTGAGCATGGTTGTAAAGCAGGTGCCGACGTTCTGTCCCAGCACGATAAAAACAGCCGCGCTCCACGGAATCATGCCTGTGACTGCCATCGACTGCAAAATCCCGATTGAAGCCGTGCTGCTTTGAATTATTGCCGTGACGACAATGCCCACGAGCATGGCTAAAAGCGGATTATTCCCGAACGTGACAAATGCGTTTTGCACAACATCTAAGTCTGTCAGCGGCTTAACAGCGTCGGGCATTTGCGAAAGTCCGATGAACAGCACGCCGAAGCCCGCAAGCACCTCGCCTATGCTTTTGACGTTGCGCTTCTTTGAAAACAGCAGAATAAATGCTCCGACTGCCGCGAAAGCCGAGCCTAAGTAAACAGGCTTCAAAAAGCTCATCCACTCAACGCTCGAAACTAACCAGCTTGTCGTAGTGCTTCCGATGTTCGCACCCATTATTATTCCGACGATTTGCGTAAGGCTGATGATTCCCGCGTTCACGAAGCCTACCGCCATAACCGTAGTCGCTGTCGAGCTTTGTATAATCGCAGTAACTCCCGCACCGAACAGAACGCCTCTGAACCTGCTTTTCGACATTCTTCCGAGTAGCTGTTTCATCTTTGAGCCTGCACTCTTTTGCAGTGACGAGGACATTACGGTCATTCCGAACAGAAAAAGCCCTAAGCTCCCTAAAAAACTTATTATAATTCCCGCGTAATTCATATGTATGAAAAATCCTTTTTCTCTTTTTTATACTCTTTTGATAATTATATCTTTTTTATTTCAGTTTGTCAAATGTATTAACAAGTATTGACAAATGCAATATAATATGTTATACTATATTTGTATAAGCTGACGATTGGAGGTAATTGCCATGACAGTTAGAAATCAATTAAATACAATGGGCTTGGCGAATAAGCTGAGCACAAGCTCGAATAAGCTTTGGAAAACGTCCGATAAGCTTGCCTCCGGCTCGCGGATTAACCGTGCCGCCAACGACGCGGCAGGGCTTGCGATTGCAATGAAGATGACCTCGCAAATAGGTGGAACAGGGCAGGCGATTCGCAATGTTTCTGACGGCATGAGCCTTATTCGCACTGCGGAGGGTGCGCTCGGCGGAACTCAAACCATGCTCGGGCGTATGGAAATGCTCTCGCTTCAAGCGGCGAACGGAACTCTCAACGATACACAGCGCGGGTTTATTCAACAGGAAATAGACCAAATAAAGTCTGAAATAAACAGAGTTGCGAATTCGACAAACTTTAATAAAATCAATCTGCTTGACGGCTCGCTTTCGGAGAAAAATGGCGGCATAACTATGCAAATCGGTGCAGATGATGCCGCAGAGCAACGGCTCGATGTAAGCATAGAAGCTATGACTACAAGCGGACTTAAAATTTCCTCGGTTGACGTCACGACTGCTGACGGTGCGCTGAAGGCTATCAGCGAAATGGGGCGGGCAATCGGCATGGTTTCCGAGCAGAGAGCATACCTCGGCGCGACGCAGAACAGGCTCGAGCACACTGCGAACAATTTAATAAATTCTTCTTATAACCTCACCGCTTCAAAGTCGAGAATCAGCGATACAGACATGGCGGCTGAAATAATCGAAATGACGACACAGAAGATTCAACAGCAAGCGCAAATGGCTATGCTCGCTCACAAAATCAAAGAGCCCAAGGGAGTTTGGCAGCTGCTCAATCAAGGCGCGGCACCGCCTTTCATGGCTTAAAAACAAAACAGGCACTTCTGACAAAAAGAAGTGCCTATATTTTACCTTCAAAGGAGAAGTAAAAAATGAAAGAAATCCCTGCCTTTTCGGGTTTTTCGGAAAAAACAATAGACTTTATGTGGAATCTGCGCCTGAATAATAATAAGCCGTGGTTTGAAGCGCACAAGGAGGATTTTATCCGCGATTTTCAAACGCCCATGAAATCTCTCGGGCGCGAGGTTTTCGAGCGCGTAACAGCGAAGCATGACCGCGGCTTTATTCATAAGCTTTCGCGTGTTTATAAGGATGCCCGCCGCATAAGAGACGGCGAGCCTTACAGAGCGAACCTATGGTTTTCGATTGAAAAGCCTGCCGAGGAATGGACATCTACGCCTGTGTTCTGGTTTGAATTATCACCCGACGGCTGGAGCTACGGCTTAGGTTATTACAGCGCGAAAGCGGCAACAATGGCGAAATTCCGTGCAAGAATCGACAGCGACCCTAAAAAGTTCGAGAAGTTTATTGCGCCGCTTGAAAAGCAAGATGAATTTATTCTAAGCGGCGATGAATACGCCCGCCCAAAGCAAGCACCAACCGAAAAAACCGCCGCGTGGTACAACAAGAAAGGCTTCTCGCTGATTCACGAACAGAAAAATGGCAAAGAGCTTTTCTCTCGTGAGTTAGCGGACAGGCTTGTAAAAGGCTATGAATTTTTAATGCCGTTTTATGATTATTTTATTGAAACGGATTTAAAGTGAAAACATAAAAAATAAATTTAGGGAGAATGAAATAATTCTCCCTTTTGAATTGTATTACTGTCAGACGGCCGAATTTTATTCAAGGAGGCGATAAAGTGAACGATATAAGCGACAGCGTGCAAAAATACCGCAGTCTTGTTTTTAGGGTTGCGCTGGGCTATGTCCGTAATATTCATGACGCTGACGATGTTACGCAGAACGTGTTCGTGAAGCTAATGACCAAGGGCAAAACCTTTGACAGCGCGGAAGCCGAGAAAGCCTGGCTGATTCGCGTTGCTGTAAACGAGGCGAAGAACCTGCTCAAATCCGCGTGGTTCAGAAAAACAACCGCGCTTGACGAGAGCTTAGCTGTGCCCGAAAATCATGATTTGCACCTTTACGACTATGTGAAGAAGCTGAAACCCAAATACCGCACTGTGATTTATTTGCACTATTATGAAAAATACACAGCGAAGGAAATCGCAGTTATACTTAAAATGCCGCAGAATACTGTTTTAACGCAGTTGAAGCGGGCGAGAGAGCAATTAAAAACAATCATCGAAAAGGAGGATTTTGACTATGACAAACAGGACAAACAAGGAGAAAATTTATACGGATTTATTTGATATAGCGCCGCCGGGGAGTGACGAGGCTTTCGTTCGCAAGGTCAATCAAAAAGCAAACGGCAGACCGAGAACTGCCGCGTTCAAGCCGCTTTACGCGCTTACAGCTTTGATTTTGGTAATAGGAATCGCAGGTGCGGGGTTCGCACTGAACGGCTGGTTTATTCCCACCGCACCGCTTGGAAGCGGTTACGAAGTAGAGGTTGAGCCTGAAGCAATTGACACAGACCCCGAGCCGGACCCGGACTCGGTAATTATCACTTCAGTTTCCGACGCACCTCGCGTAATAACTATCGGCACATGGTACGATATGTATTACACGTCACAGCACGATAATGTTTATGACAATCCGTGGGTATACGATATTGAAGCCGCAGAAATGCAGCTTGCAAATATGCGCGCTATTGAAGAACGCTATAACATAAGGCTCGAATTCGTAAACTTAGGTTGGGGCGGTATTCAGGAAAGCATACAAAATTTGATGGAATGTGACGTTTACTTTGTTGATTTTTCATTCGGTGCACCGGTTGTTTTCAAAAATCTTGCGGCTTCGCTTGAATCGCTCGGACTTGAAAACACTGACGTATTCGGAGCAAATCAGGTTATGAGGAGCTTGAATCTCAGTCAACCGGAAACGTATTTGTTCGCTCCGTCGGCACTTCAAAGCGTACCTGTTTACCCCTTAGCGTTTAATTTAGACATGATTTTGGAAAAAGGGCTTGAAAACCCGCAGGACCTTTGGGACAGAGGCGAGTGGACGTGGGATGTGTGGCGTGAGTATTTAATCGCGCTGACTGTTCCCGAGGAGGACATCTACGGTTGGGGCGGCTACTGGACGAATATGCTTGAAAATCTGCTGTTCTCAAACGGCACGGCGATTGCGACTGAACCCGAAACAATTATGATGTCTCCCGAAGTACTTGAAACGTTTGAATTTTTCTACACGATTTATAATACTGACCGCACGGGACGCCCGCTGAATGAAACAAGCTGGCAAAAAAATAATGATTCGTATGTCCAAGGGAAAGCCGCTTTCTTTGTCGGAGCAGACTGGATTTTATCTGAACACGGCGCGGCGGAACTGCCGTTTGAAATTGGCGTAGTCCCGTGGCCCATAGGTCCGAGCGGTAACCAAGCGACAAACAGTCATAGCACAGCAGCTAATATAAATTGGTTCTTCATACCTGCAAACACAGAAAATCCAAGGTTAGTTTACGACGTAATGTTCGATTGGCATAACTGGTATGATTACGACCGCACTCTCGCCGAAGACCTTGAATGGTCGAGAGGGTGCTATATGAATGAGCGCAATTTCGATTACGCATACATGATGAGCCAAAACCTCGGTTTTGATTTGTGGTATACTGGCGGAGGCGGAATACATTTAATAGAATCTTTATTAAACGGTGAAATGACTGCCGCCGAGTTTGTTTCCGAAGCAGAGCCTTTAATTCAGCAAGCTCTTGACATTTATATGTTTAATAGCTATTAATAAAAATTAAACCGCGCTTTCAGCACTTCAACCGCCTGCTTTCCCTCGTCATGCCCCTCATCGTAAAGCGCAAGTAGCTTCTTAATATCCGTTCCCGCTCGCTCAACTGCGAGCGGGATTTGCGGTCTGATAATTATCGCCTTTCCCTCGCGTTCAAGCTGCTCGCAGAGCGCAAGCTGACGGTTATAAACCTCGTGCCTGTTCAGAATCGCATGAATTAAATTCGGGTATTTCCCGTAAAATAATTTCAAAATGCCTTTGAAGCGGAACGCACTTTTCTGATAACCCTCGTTGCGAGTCAGCACAACGACGTGAAACTCGTTGCCGTCCTCGATTGATTTTTCAATCGGAATCGGCGAGCTTACGCCGCCGTCGAGTAAAAGCTTTCCGCCGAGCTTCACGATTTTCGATGCAAGCGGAACCGAGCAGGACGCCACAGAAGCAGGGAAGCCCTGCGTAATTTCCTGCTTCTCGAACCAAAAGGTTTCGCCTGTGTTGCAGTCGATTGCACCTGTCAGGAAGCGAATATCTGTGCTCTCGAAAACCTCTCTGTCCCAAAAAATATGCTTATCCGGAATCGTCCCGAATATAAAATCATAACCGAACAGCGAGCCGTATCTGAGCAGATTTCGGCGGCTGACGTATTTTTTGTTGCCGACGTAATGCTCAACAATCTGCCTGTTGCGCCCGCGCTGTCCCGCGACGTATGTAAGCGCGTTCGCCGCACCTGCGCTGACTCCGGCGATGTACGGGAACATAATCCCCTCGTCCAAAAACGCCTCAAAAACGCCCGCGCTGTAAAACCCGCGCGTTCCGCCGCCCTCTAAAACTAAAGCAGTTTTAGGGGGGAGTATTTTTTTATGGGGTGAGCCTTTTATTATATCATGAGTAAAATTCATTTCGCACCTCGCTTAAATCAGTATAGCATATTTTCAGAAAGTTGGCAAGCGCGCAGAATTTGTGCAACCTACACAAACCAATATATATATATATATATATATATTGCACAATAGACATCAACCAATATTTGTGGTACAATTAAAGCACGAAAAAATTATTTGGAGGAAATCATGAAAAAAATTATCTCGGTTTTACTTATCGCGGCGATGTTCCTTTCGCTTCCCGTGGCGGCGTCCGCGTCGGACTTGACGACGGCAGACGCGTTGGCAATTTTGCGCGCGGTAGCAGGCATAACTACCTTGACAGCAGAACAGCAGACAAAATACGGCATAACAGACAATGTTTCTTCGGCAGACGCACTGCGCGTTTTAAGAACAGTAGCGGGGATTTCGGGAAATACTTATAATGAAATAGGCACTCTCGGCAGAGACGATAATTTTGTTCCGATAGAAAGACCTGCGGCAATTTCGGAAACGCCGCTCACAGCGGCATCTAAATCAGGAGATATTGTCCGCTTCGGCAAAAGCACAAGAGAAGAAGAAACAACTTGGATTGTGCTTGAAGTCAGAGACGGAAAAGCATTGCTCTTGTCTTATTATGCACCTGCGTCAACGAATAACGGAGTCATGGCGACAACATGGGCAGAAAGCGACTTCCGCACAATGCAGGCATTTCAGTCTGACTTTTATATAAACAGATTAGATATGGTTCACCTCATAAATGAAACATCGGTTTCTACTCCTAACAATGCTTGGTTTAAAACAAACGGCGGCGCAACTGTAACGGATAAATTATTTTTGCTTAGTGTAGAGGAAGTCGTGAAATACTTCGGTGACAGCGGTCAGCTCGGCAATCAGCCCGCTAACCAAACAGGAAGATTTGCAAGAATCACCGATGAATTTAACGAAAACAGAATAGCCACACAACAGCAAACTGCAACTCGAGGAGCTCCATGGTGGCTTCGCACGCCGGGCGACAGCGGCAGTAGCTTTGCATATGTAACTGATAAAGGCGAAATAATTATGTCGGGTGATACCGGTTCTGCGAACTTTAGAGTCCGCCCTGCTATGTGGGTAACTATAGAGTAATAGAATAAAAAACTAAAAAAAACCGAGCCGTTAAAGGCTCGGTTTTTGAATTTCTACTCATGTGCAATCGCCGACAGTGCGCTGATTTTTATGCTTCTTTGTGCAGGATATAAGCCCGCCAACATTCCGATAATTGTCGCGCCTGCGAGCCCTAAAAGCACGAGATACGGGGGAATAATCGAAATGCTGATTTTTTCATCGCCGCCGCTGTGCATGAACATTCCCATAAGTGCCTGCCCAAAGAAGTTGTTAATAATAAACGACAGCCCGTAGCTGAAAAGCACTCCCGCCGCACCGCCAAGGAAGCCGATTAGTGCGGCTTCTCCGAGGAACATCAAGCGGATTTTACCGATGTCACAGCCGAGAACCTTCATGATTCCGATTTCCTTTGTGCGTTCAATAATCGCCATTATCATCGTGTTAGTTATATTCATCGTCGCAACAAGCAGAGAAACCGCCGCCACAGCCGCGAGCAGCATTTGGATTGTGCCGATTTGCTGCATCATGTTCTCGCGCATTTCGTTGAAGGAGGAGGTTTGAAAGCCCATAGCTTTGATTTCAGCTTCAACAGCGGGGACGTTGTTCATGTCGTCAACCCTTACGCGGACATTGTTATATACACCGTTGAATTCCTCGTACCTGTTGTCGGGGTTGAGCTCGTTGTATGCCTTGATTAAACCTGCCATATAGCTTATGTCGATGAAGATTCCGTTCCGCGCTTCCCAGTCGGTGGGTGAAGCTTCGAGGATTCCTACCAAGTTTAACTCTTCGTCATATTCTAAGTTCGGCGCAGTTTTTGAACCGATAACCGAAAGGTCAGCCTGCCACCATTCGCCCATTGTCAGCGGGATTATCCGCAGCTCTTCCTTGAAATAATCATCAATCGGCATACTTAATATATCCCATGTGTCGGTTTCCTCGTCGTAGCCCCACTCCGACCAAAGGTACTCATTTTCATAAATATAGCTCTGGAGATAATCGCCCGCAAAAGGCCCCATAAGAATAGTTGTCGGCGGGTCGCCCTCCTGCTTAAAGCGTCCTTCTGTCAGGCGGAAGCCGAAGTTTTCGAGTTCGTCCATGTATACACCTATGAAGGGCGTATACATTAAAACCCAGCCGTCCGCAGTATACACAGCGATTTGAAATCCGCTTTGAAAGTTAGTGTAAAAAGGCGTAGCAGACATTACGTTATCCATGCTCATAAATGATTTTACTATGCTGTCGTCTAAGTCGGGCGGGACAATATCGTCGTCAGCGTCCCATCTGCCCCAGTTATAAACGTGAATCAGCGTTAAATCTGCCCACTCCGAAAGCATTTTCGTTATCTGTATGTTCATGCCGACTCTAAGTGAAAGCATGACTATAACTGCGCTCGTACCGATTAAAACACCGGAAACCGTCAGCAGTGTGCGTATTTTTCGCTTAGTCAAATTACGCAAACAGGTGCGGATAATATCTATGAATTTCATTGTGTTATTTCCTCTTTGGCTTCAGCGGACGCATTATCCGTTTTCATCTGCGATAAAAAGTAATCAATATCGTCGTCCTCATCTCTCGTTTTCTTCTTAGCGCGGATAACGACGAAGGTGATGATTCCGCCGACAAGAAGCACGCTTATGCTTACAATAAGAATAACTAACCAAACCGTGTCGGATTCTTCCTCAAACTCCCAATCATCTCCCCAGTTATCGCTCCACGGCGGGTCAACCCAGCCGCCGTCACTTGAAAAGGTCGCGTTGAGCGAATGGTAAACAGGGAACTCCTGCATTTCTTTATTTTCGTATGTAAGCTTTATGAACAGCTCCATGAAGCCCATTCCGTCGTCCCAAATGAAAACATCTCTGAACCTTACGCGTTCTTTCTTCTCGCCCGGCAAAACAGAACCGATATACGCCTGCCCGAATACGTTACCCTTTGCGTCTGTGAGCTCGGCGTTGACGTTGAGCATTTCTTCATTTCCGCCGTTAATCAGAGCGAATTCAATAGTAGTCATGTTGTTCCAAATCCATTCATGCCCGCCTACATCAGCAAAAGTAATGCGGTAATTCACCACCCGCAGCTCAAACGCACGGCTCACCTGCGACAGCGTTTCGTCCGCGCTCTCGCTGACAGCGTAAAAGGTCAGATTATAAATATCGGGGTCGTCGAACCTCAGTCGAAAAGACGTGTCAAAAGAGCTTCCGCCCGCCGGAATATTACCAACGAATTCACGCGCGAGCTCAACGCCCTGCTCGTCTAAAACATAAACCTCAACGTTATAAGCCGTGCCTCTGCCCGCGTTAACCAAAGTGAAAGGTATATTTGTCCTTACGCCTGTGTTCGTTTGCGCGGGAGTATTAATGCTTTGAATTCTTATCCCCGCCGCCCGCTCGTTGTCCTCGCCCGCTGTTACGTTGATTGAAAAGCTGCTGTTTATTGACCTTTTCGTGTTCGCCGCGTCTCTGTAGGTTATATTGAGACTGTAGCTGCGGCTGCCTGTTCTTCCAGTTACAGGGAACGAAAGCGTAAATGTTTCGCTGGAGTTTGATTTAATTTCGCTTATGTAAATCGAAGTGATTTCCTTACCGCCGTCGTCGTATAAAAACGCTTCAATTCCGCTAATAGCAGACGATGTCGGGTTAGTGAGGGAGAAGGACATATTCTCGCGTGAATCCAATTCACCGCGGAAAGGCGCAGAAAGATTTTGCAAGTTTAACAAGCCGCTGTCAGCTCTTGTCGGCTGTACGTTCACGGTTACATTTTTGCTGATAACATGGTTAATCCCCGCGGAATCCCTGTATTCAAGCGTAACAGTCAGCACTTGATTACCGACAGTGTCGATTCCCGATATTTTTACTGCTTCAGCTAAGGAAAAGCCCGCGTCCAAAGCTCCGATAAACTTACGAACTAATTGATTTGCACCGTGATTTACCGTTAACACCGCGCCGGTAATTTTATCACCGCCGGGGAATATATCAACGTTTAAATCAAATGCGTCCTCCGCGAAAACCTCATTTTGGATAACAATTAGATTTTCAAGCGTCGGCGGTGCAGCCGACGAGCCGAACGCACTTACGGGGATATTTTTGCTCACGGTTTGCGATGTGCCGCTGCTGTTTACGTATGTAAGTGTGACAACGAGCGGCGTATTATCCGCCGTGTTGAGCGCAGTTACATCTAAGGAAAAAGGAAAACCCTTATCTGTAGCGTTGACCACGTTCAGATACTCGCGCGCTAATTGTGTGCTTCCTCTGTTTATAGTCAGCTCAGCATTTGTGACTTTTTCAGTGACGAATATTTCGCCCGAGATATTTAAGCCGTTAACCTTTATGTTTTCGAGAAGAGGTGCCGAAGCCGAAGCCGTACTGTCAGTGACCTCAACAGGTACGCTGAACGTCCGCGAGCCTGACATCATTCCTGTGTCCTCGTCCATATAAGAATAGCTGATTGTGTAAGTAATATCCTGCCGTCTCGCGGCATTATCGGGGACTTTGAAGGTAAAGCGATAGCTTCTGTTTGCCGCGATAGATGACGGCACATTAATATCGCTTGCTGTTAAAACTAAATCGCTGTTGTCCATGCTGACAAGCGTAAAAATATCAACAAGAAAGCTTGCGTCGAAGACGTTTATAACAATATCAAAGCTCTGCCCCCTCGTAACTCGCCGCGTATCAGTCGTTGAAGAAGCCGAACGCCTGATTTCAGGCACGGTATCAAAAGCGGCTGCAGGTATAATACCGGCAGCGTTAATCGCTAATATGACTGTCAACAGCGTAAGTAATAATTTTTTCATCGTTTTTTGAATCCTTTCTTATATCTGATATGATTTCGCCGTCTTTAAGCTGTATTATTCTGTCGGCGTAAGAGGCAATATCTCTGTCGTGCGTAACTAAAACGAGCGTTCGTTTATTTTTTCGGCTCATCGTAACCATGAGCTCCATGACCTCTATAGTTGTCCGTGAGTCAAGGTTTCCGGTCGGCTCGTCCGCGAAGACTATTTTCGGGCGTGCGGCGAAAGCTCTCGCGATTCCCACCCTCTGCTGCTGACCGCCGGACATCTGCGTCGGTTTATGCTTAACGCGCTTCGAGAGCCCCACCATCGCCAGCATTAAATAAGCGATTTTATCCCGCTTTTTCTTTTTCACACCTCTGAATATAAGCGGCATTGCGACGTTTTCAAGTGCGGTGATTCCGTGAAGTAAATTATACGATTGAAACACGAAGCCGACGTTTTTCTGGCGGAATCGGGTGATTCGCTTCTCGTTCATTTTTTCAATGCGCTGATTGTCAATCAGAATTTCGCCGCGGGTAGGCTTTTCGAGCCCCGCAAGCATATTCAAAAGCGTAGACTTACCCGAGCCCGAGGTTCCGAGAATACAACAAATCTCGCCTTCCTCAATGGAAAACGAAACATCGTTCAGCGCGACTACCTTTTCAGAGCCGACTTTGTATATTTTTATAAGGTTCTTGACCGTTATCATCGCACTCATAGAATAAAACTCCGTTACTAAAAATATTCCGCTACTTATAATACAATTTGAAACCCCAAAAAGTTGCTTTTATGTCAAAATATTTCAATATTTATATAATATCACAAAATAAAACGAGAAATGTTAATGATTTATTAACATTTCTACGGTTTTACATTATTCTTGACACGAGCGCAAATATATGGTAAAATATAGTATTGCTTCGAGCTCGAATTTTAAGGAGATAATTTATGGCACATGATGTTTTTATAAGCCACTCGTCAAAGGATAAAATAGCGGCTGACGCTATTTGTCACGCGTTAGAGCGCAACGGCGTTAAATGCTGGATAGCCCCGAGGGACGTAAGACCCGGCGTTGAATACGCCGAGGAGCTTATGAACGGGGTTGAAAATTGCAAAATTTTCCTGCTTATATTCTCGAAGGACTCCAACGATTCAGGGCCTGTGGCGAAGGAAGTGGAAAGTGCGTTCAGATACGGCAAAACCGTAATCCCTTTCCGCATAGAAGACGTCGCCATGCGCAAGAGCCTTGAATATTATCTCTCGAATTTGCATTGGCTTGACGCTTTCCCCGATGACAAGGAATTCGATTCGCTCGTCAGAGCCGTGAAAAACTCGCTCGGGATTTCTTCAACGCCCTCGCCCGAAGCCGCGCCTGCACCTGTACCCGAATATCCTCAACAAAATGCGCCCGTGCAAGCTCCTGCAAAAAAGCCGTCAAAAGGCTTAATAATCGGCATAGCGGGCGCGATAATCACGATTGTCGTCGCGGCGTTAGTAATGACTCTGCTTACAGTTTTAGACAATAATTCTTCAAACGGCGGCAACAGAAGCGGCGGAGCTGTAGTCGACAGCGATATTGTCGGCGTATGGGATTTGATAGATTGCACTGTATTTGAAAGAGCGGACGGCTCGTTCTATGACCCGTGGGGCGACGAGCAGCCAACCGTTGAATTTAAAAACGACGGGACGTTTTCACTGACTAACATCAGCGAGCCTTATTCGGGGACATACGCAATCAGCGGAAATAAAATAACCTTCATCGCGCTCGGTGATGTTTGGACTTCCGAATTTACTATAAGCAGAAATACGCTGACTTTTGTTACCGATTATAACGGCGTAGAGTTCACGGAGGTATTTGAGCGGGTGAGGTAAGTAAGCAGAATGATATTAAAAAGTCAGAACTTGCAATGCAGGTTCTGACTTTTTGTTTAAATTTTATCAATCAACCCTGCGACAAGCCTTAGAATATTCAGCGCATCAGCGGTGTTAATAACGCCATCGTTATTAGTATCATATCTTACTCTCTGTTCCGGCGTCAGAGTTTCTATCCCTGCAACATAACGCAGAATATTCAATGCGTCTGCGGTGGTGAACGTTTCAAGTTTTGGAAGAGGTGCAGGGGTCGGAGGAGGCGGGGTTTCATCAGGGGCGGACGGATTGCCTATGCCGGTCGGTGGACGAGACGGAGGATTTGGAAGCATATGGTGATAAGAATATCCCCCGCAATAAGTTATATGACTCACTGACATACAGTCTTTTTTAAGGCAACCGTAGCAAGGCGTATTCCATGTCAAATTGTATTGACACATATTACAAGTTTGAGCATTTCCTCTATATATAAGAATTGCACTTTCTATAATATCCCGCAAGTCATAATCAGAGTGATGTTCAAGCATAACACTGCCATCATCAGATGCTATTTTCGTCCAATCTACAGATGTAAAGTCAAAAACAAAGCTTGTTCCCTGCTCCGGATTAAAAGTAACAACAATACTACCGCCAAAATTAAATTTAATGTCAGCCGCCGGTGCTTCTTTAAATTCAATTCTGAGTTCCACCGCATTTCTGAATATACCTCTTGTCAGATTCCGTTTAGGGGCGGAAGGATGAGGAGTTTGAACAGACCAAACATATTCTCTTCTATAATCCTGTACATGAGACCAGGGACCTAAAGTATAACTAAACTCGCCAAGGTCAAGTTCAAAATAAATCGCCACGACATCGCTCGTTATTGACGCAGGAGCATTGTCTTCGCTCATATTTGTTACGACAGCATAATAATATGAATCATGCGTTCCCGTTGTTGACGGCATAAGGCTTGAGCTTGTCGCGTCCTCGATTGCTTTCCCACCTGTGTTGCTGTTCACAATATTGCTGTACCACTGATAAGTCAGTGTGCCGCTGTCGGTTACGTGGGCTTCTACAGTGAGCGAGGACGGGGTTGCGTTTCTGTAGTAAACTGCGCTTTCGGGTTGTACGGTTATAATCGGGGTTTGCGAAAGTGTTGTGGTTATATCAGTTGCAGTTGTAGACGGAATTATTGCAAAAATCATAACAACCGCAACAAATATAGCTAAAATACGTTTCTTCATACTCACTTCACCTCTTCATACGTCTTCTCAAAAATATCCCTGCGGATAATATACGCGTCGTTGCCGTCGTCCGAGCGCACTGCGAGCATATCGCCCGCCTTGCCGTACATATAGCCCTCGGGGTTCCATGCAGTGAAAACCTTCGTGTTTTTGATGAGCGGCTTTGCGCGGATATGCACCTCACCCTTCGCTGTGCATGATTTTGCGTAGTTGATAATTTCAAGTGACTCGCCCGTGTATTTATTCTTCACTGTCGGCGAATAGTCGTAATCCTTCTCAAATTCCTCGTCAGTCAGCTCGTAGCTGTTCGCCCACTTCTCGGCTTTAATGGGATAAACCTCGCCGAGCGGACCAATCATGAAATAAATATCCTCGCCTGCCTGCGCCTCGGTGTCGCCCTCAAGCGTGCGTATAATCATCGGCGTTCCTTTTTCAAGCATATCGGTTGACATAACAAAACCGAGCGGCAGTCTTTTCTTCTTATACTTTTTCATTTTCGCAACATCTAAACCATGATTCGCGGAATCAATTATATCATAGCTGTCGAAATATTCGGCAATCCGCTTATCCATGAACGACTCGATTTCCTGTTCAAATCCGTTCTTGCGGATAAAACCGCCCGCCTTGTGAACGTGTCCGCCGCCCGAGCCCACGCCTTCGGTTATAAATGAAGTGAACTCGCTCGCCATGACCGAGCGCGAACAGCTTCTCACCGACAGCTTATATCCGTCCGAAAGCTCGTTATAAACGACGCAGACGTCTATACCGCTTACTTGTAACGCAAGGTCGCTGATGAAGCCCAAAATATTAGGGTCGCAGGGCGCAGAATGAAAAATCGCATACTTAATATCATGATTCGCGCTGTGGTTGGCGAGAGCTGCTCCGGCAATACCGAGCTCGGCTAAAGTGAGGTTATTATTACGCAGACTGCGAATTAAATTTGCATCGAATTGCAAATTATCGCGGGCGTCCTTATCGAGCGGGTGCGAAATTTCTTCAAGGCTGTTCGTGTCGGTGTAAAGCCCGTAATAGAGCGCGGTCGCAACGTTTGGATACTCGTTGAAGCTGAAGCCCTCCTGCCGCGCTAAGTCCCAAACTAAAGTAGCACAGCTCCCGAGCTGCGAAATTACACCGAAAGCAACATCGTTGACCTGCACATGATGGTCGATGACCGCAGCTGTCTCGGCTTCTATTTTTTCGGCGTTGCGCTCACCGTACTGGCAGTCAACCAAAACGAGCGTCTTTACAGCAGTTTTCTCTTCGGGCTTTATGTATTCAATCGGCACTGAAAGCTTCGTAATCATTTCAAGCAGGTTCGGTTTAGTAATTTCGAGGTTGCCCGAATAGATGATTTTTGAGTCTTTCCCGTGCGCTTTAAGGTATGTATACACCGCGAACGCCGACGCGATTGTGTCGGCGTCGGGTATGTTATGGCATTGAATCACTATGCCGTCGTGTTTTAATAAATCTGATAGCTTAAACATAATTTCGTCACTCCCTTATAAAAAATATCGTACACTAAACGAGCGCGTTTGTCAATACCTTTCACCAAAATCCCGAGCCGACATAAAATAGATTAAAATGAACTTTAGGAGGACAAATCTATGCAAATGACCGGCACTGTTTTAAGTATCGGGCCGAGAACGCTGACTGTACGGAACGAGGAGAGCGGCGAAGCGATTATAGTTAACTTCAACAACCCGCGCGCATTCAACGTCGGAGACCGCGTCAGAGTTACATACACAGGAATCATGACCATGAGCGAGCCCCCGCAAATCACCGCAACAAACATACAGCTTGCCCCCGCCGCACCGCCCTTCAGACCGCCGCACGGCGGATTTCAGCCCCCTCCGCCCGGTGGATTTCAACCGCAACCCCCGCGCCCACCCGCGTTCACGCCTATTCCGCGCGAAATAAGAGCGCAGGTAATCCGCAGGGAGAACAACTTCCTCATCGTGCGAAACACTGCAAACAATCAGATTCTGCGCGCTGACACCCGCGACGCAAGATTCTTCTGCGTAGGCAGATTCGTGACGATTAGGTTTAACTCGATTTTACCGGGACTGCCGCCGCGCATGGACGTAATAGACGTGCTTCCGATTTGCTGAGAAAATCAAAACTATCCGGCGCAACCGCAAGGTTGCGCCGGTTTTGTTGACAGCTTTATTTTTTTGTGGTAAAATAAATTATAAAAAGAAATTTCATCAGTAGGAGAAGAAAAGGAGGATTAAATAATATGGAGCGGTGGTTCAATAAAGAAATATACGATGCCTTTTCCAAATCAACGTCTAATCTTTATAAAAAGGGTAGTATTAAAAGTTTAATAAAAAATTTGCAAGAAAAACAAGATAAAAATATCGCTGAAATTTTTTTGATAAATCAAAAAGAAAATAGGACATATAATGATATAAAAAGGGCGATAGAGTTAATAGAGGAGGTAAAAAGGGATTCGCTTTATGAAAATGTAGAATATGATATAAAATCCGCCTTAAATGAAATATATGATATATTTAATATAGAATTAATTAAGTTTCCCGAATATGTTGAAGAACAAAGATTATTGAAAAAACAATATGAAAGAGAATGTGAACGACAGAGAATAAAAGATGAAAGACAAAGAATAAAAATAAAAAAGCAGAAAAGAAAAGAAGCGATAAGAACTTTTATGCGGATTATAGCGTGCCTTTTAGCGATAGTTGCTTTCTTTATACTTTATAGTACTTATGAATATGAACATGAAACAAGAGAAATAAATGGTCAGCATATAGTGATAAGAGATTCACTTAAAGACGGCAGTATAAACATTATGCTATTTTCTATGAATATAATAAATATAGCTCCTTTTTTAGCTATATTCTTCACACCAAAAGAATATAGAGGATTGAGAAAATTATTTTTGTGTATAGGTATTTTGCTCTTTTTAATAATGCTTGGTTCGTGTTATCAATTTGAAGATGAGTTTTCCGGTGGAGGAATTTCGGCGTTTTTATGTGTTTCATTAGTTTCAAAAATAATTGCATTTCTCTTCCCCAAAGAATAGATTATACAATTTTCTTAAATCATATTAGAGTTTAATTTAAACCAACTTCAAAACCGCCAGTACAATCAGCACTGCTCCTCCGAGCCATGAGAAGCCTGCTTTTGAATTGTCTGCTGTTTTGTTGCCGATAAGACTGCCGAGCGTAATCGCAAGAATCCCGACTGCAAGCGCGAGTGCGATGATTAGCGGCTTGTTCGCGCCGCCGAGCGCGGTTCCTATTCCTGCCGCGAGCCCGTCAAGCGACAGCGCGATTGAAAGCGAAACGGCTTCAGCAGGGCTTAAAACCTTTGAGCGGTCTTCGTCCGCATCTTCGGGATTCGCGTAAATATTCAGAATGAAATTAATGTTAAGCAGCTTGAATTTCAGCTGCCCGTTAATGCTTTTGTTCCGCCTTTTTATGAAGCTTTTAACCGCGTTGTCAAGCAGTTTTACAAGCCCTAAGAAAAATAAAATAAAAAAGCAGAGAATCCCCGCTGTTTCCTCACTTAAAAAGCCGCGGAAAAAATTTCCCGCGAACAGCGAAACGGCTAAAAAAGCGGCGGAAACCGCGCTTATAACCATGACGGAGGAAAAAGGAATTATAATTTTTTTCGCGCCGTATGCAAAGGAGGACGCGAAAGCGTCGGCGGAAACTGCAAAAACAAGCAATAACGCCTGTGTAAAGTCAAAAAGCATGATAAAACCTCTCTGTTCATAAGCATTTTATGACAGAGAGGTTAGAATTGACAATTTGTGCGCCATATGCTATAATATTTAAAAAGGAGAATTGATATGGGTTTTTTAAAAGGATTGCTTATATTTGTTTTGAATATCACTGTGTTTGTTATAGCCGTGAGGTTTATAACGCTTTTTCTTGAAAGAATCGGAGTTTTCAAGGCGATGGAACGAGTTTTCGGTAAGCGTGAAAATAACAGCCAAATTCATGATTTAAATGATTACGAAGTGCGTGACGCTGATAAATCGGACAGCGAAAACGACGACAATATCGGATAACCCTTAACATAATCTTTAACCTGCGCGGGGTATTTTGCCACCCGCGCTTTTATTTTGTCCATAAGCTCAAGGTTCACGAACTCTACAAGCTCCGACAGCGGCAATTCATTCACTGTTTTGCACAGCGGCGAAACGGTAATTACAATCAGCTCCCCAAGCTTCATTGCGCGGAAGGGCCAAAGCTTGCAGTCAAAGGGTCTGCTCATGCCGAGCCGACAGCCGTTTTTTCCTAAAGCAGGGCAGAGGTGCAAGCCTTTTTCGTCGTAATTAATTTTAAAAACACGCTGATTATTAACAATATCGAAAGCATACTGCCCGCTTATTAAAGCCGCCAACTCGTCACCGATTATCGGCACTTCCCAAATTTCGCTCTCGTAAAATCCACAGCAGAGCCTACATTCGGCGCAATCAGCTTCCGTTAAAATTCGATTAAGCATAGCTTCACCTGCTCGGCTTTTAAAGCGACCTCGCGCTTTTCACCGCTTTGCATATTTTTGAGAACAGCGCTCCCGCTTTCGATTTCGTTGCTTCCGAGCACCATAGAAAATCTTGCGCCGAGCTTGTCGGCGTACTTCATCTGCGCGCCGAGCCCGCGCCCCGCAAGGTCAAGCTCTGCCCAAAAGCCCTGCTCGCGCAGTTCTTTTACAAGCTTCACTGCGGTTGTTTCTGCTTCCGCGTCAAGCGCGGCGATGTATAAATCGCAGGCTTTCGCCGGCTCGAAGTCAAGCCCCTGCGCCTGCATGACTAAAATAAGCCGCTCTAAACCCATTCCGAAGCCGAGTCCGGTAATTTTTCCGCCGCCGATTTCTTCAATCAAGCCGTCGTAACGTCCGCCCGCGCAGAATGTATCCTGCGCGCCTAAGGAATCGGACTTAAACTCGAAAACCGTGTTAGTATAATAGTCAAGCCCGCGCACAAGCCGCGGATTCTCAACGAACGCAACGCCGAGCGTTTCAAGCGCGGACTTAACCGCACCGAAATGCACTTCGCAGTCGCCGCATAAATACTTTGTAATGACAGGCGCGCTTTTATTTATTTCGCGGCAGGAGTCGTTCTTGCAATCAAGAAGCCGCAGAGGATTGCGCTCTAATCGCTCGTTGCAAAGATTGCACATTTGCTGTTGCTTGTAAAAAGCAATCAGCTCTTTTTTATACTCGCCGCGGCACTCAGCGCAACCGATACTGTTGATTTCAAGGCGCGCGCCTTTGATTCCGAGCCGCGTGAAAACATCGTTTGCAAGGCAGATTACCTCCGCATCGGCGAGAGGCTTTGTCGTGCCGTAAATTTCCACGCCGAACTGCCTGTGCTCGCGCAAACGCCCGCTCTGCGGTGCTTCGTAGCGGAAGCAGCTTGTATAATAGAATAATTTTAACGGCAACGCCTGCCCCGTCAGCCCGTGCTCAATCGCCGCGCGTGCCGCGCCTGCAGTGCCTTCGGGCTTGAGAGTGATGCTCCTGCCTTTTTTATCCTCAAAAGTATACATTTCTTTTTGCACAACGTCGGTTGTTCCGCCGATTCCGCGCTGAAAGAGCTCGGTATGCTCGAAGGTGGGCGTGCGGATTTCCTTACAGCCGTAGCTTTCCGCAACGGCTTTCGTGATTTTTTCAACCGTGTGCCATTTGTATATGTCGGCAGGAAGCTTATCCTCGGTGCCGCGCGGAGCGCGTGTGATTAGTGACATTAAAATCGTTCTCCTTTTCGCTTGTAGGGAACTGCATTTCGGCGTTTTCTATTGAAACCGCCATGCGTTCCGTAAAAAATTTAAGAAAGTATGTTTCTCAACGGAACGGATAAATCCGTTCCCTACATTATAAAATACAAAACGCCGCACGAAGCTGCACGGCGTTAAAAAGACTCGGAAATGTTCAAGGCTTTAACCTCTCGCTATTTCTCTCCAGTCCAAATCTCCGCGCTCAAGCGCGTGTATTAACGCTTCGCCTGTGGCTATGTTTGTAGCGACAGGAATATTGCGCACATCGCAGACTCTAAGTATATTTATGTCATTAGGCTCGTCGGCTCTCGCGCTAATCGGGTCACGGAAGAAGAAAAGAATATCAACCTCATCGCAGGAAATCAGCGATATAATCTGCTCCGCGCCGCCCCGCGAGCCGCTTAGATACTTTTGAATCTGCAAGCCGGTGATTTCACCCACGAGCTTGCCGGTGGTTCCGGTTGCGCAAAGACTGTGCCGCGATAAAATGCCGCTGTATGCTATGCAGAACTGAACCATCAGTTCTTTTTTTGAGTCATGAGCGATTAACGCTATATTCATATAATTTCCCACTTTCAAAAAGTCATAAAAACATTATAACATAAAACTGTTTTCCCGTCAACTGTTTTTTGTATATATTTTACAAATTTTAGGCACCTGTTAATCTTGCGACCTTTTCATCGTCCCAGCGTTTCCAAGGAGAGATAATCAAGCCGTTTTCGTCTATGTCCGGCTCGTAGGCATCGTAGAAGTACGAGTCGATAATATTCCGCACTAAGTTGCGGCTGAACTCGCTGTTTTCAAGTATAACCGCGAAAGCTATTTCGGGAGCGTGCTCGGGATAATAGCCCATGATTACAGAGTTGTACGTATCGTCTACAGCTTGCGGTGTGCCTGTCTTTGTCGCCGCGACGCCCGGCAGATAAACAAACTGCGACGAGCCGCCAACAGGCCATGTAATAAAGTCAGCAACAGAAACCATGCCGTCATGAGTCGCCGCCCAAACGTCGGGGCGGTCAGTGCCGAACGTGCTTACAATCTGTGGCTCGGTTTCATATACAAGCTCGGAGAAGTCGTAGTTCCAAACCGAATCAATCAAATAAGGTCTGTATCTTACGCCGTGATTCGCGATTGTTGCGGCGGCGACTGCAAGGTGCAATGGTGTAACGAGCGTTTCGGATTGCCCGATTGCCGCCTGAATAGTATCGCCCGCGGTCAGCGGGTGCCCCATTAAAAGCTCGTAAATATCGGGCGTAGTCATTCTGCCTGCAGGCCCGCCTGTTTCAAGTCCTAAGCTCACGCCGATTCCAAGCGCGTGCGTGGTTTCGACAAGCGCGTCAATCCCCATTCGTCTGCCTATGTCATAATAGTAGATGTTACATGATACGCGTAACGCCCCAATCACGTTCAAAGAGCCGTGACCGCCGCGGTTGTGGCAGTGCGGCTGATAATCGGGGAAAAACCTGTATGTCCCGCCACAGGAAACAGCCGAGTGACGGTCAACGATGTTGTTGTACAATCCCGCAACCGACGTAACTGTCTTGAACGCCGAGCCGGGGCGGTAAAGTCCCGAAGTTGCGCGGTTGAGCAGAGGTGTTAAATCCGCATTCAGCACCGCTTCGTAATTTAAAACATAGTCATTTATATCATAGTTGGGATAAGTTGCCAAGCCTAAAACCTTGCCTGTCTTGACTTCAATCACAGCGACCGCGCCGCCCTCGGTGTTGAGTCCGCGCTGATTGAAGGACTCGTCGCTGTAGGTTTGGTCAAGCGTGCGAAGCCAGTAAATATGATTTTCAAGCATTACCTGCAAATCCTGTTGAAACCTGCTGTCTATTGTCAGTCGGACGCTGTTGCCCGGGCGCGCGGAAACGCTGACCTCGTCCGAAACTGCAACTCCCTGCATATTCCGCACAATAGTGCGCGTGCCGTTTTCACCGCGCAGAATACTTTCCATCGCGTACTCAATTCCTGTTTTGCCGATAGTGTCGTTTAAGCTATAGCCCTGCTCGCGCATTTCCGCGAATTCCTCAGCCGATATGCGCCCGATTGCACCTCTTGTATGCGCCATTACATCGCCGTTTAAATAAACCCGCATAGGCTCTTCAATTATATCAACGCCGGGCAGGCTCATGCTTCTTTCTTTTAAAGCGACAAGTGCATCAAAAGAAATGTCTTCAGCGAGCGTAAATCTGTTCGCAAAAGAAAAGTCGCGCAGGCGCATTTCATAACGTACACCCGCGACAGCGCGCGCAATTTCCGCGTCATAATCGCCGCTCACGCCATAATTATCGAACATAGCTTTCATGCAGTTTTCGACAGAAGCGTCAATATTAACGCCGATGTTTCTTTTAAAGCTTTCGATTTCATTCTCCTGCACATCTAAAAACTCAAACGGCGCAGTCATTGAAATAGGCACGCTGTCGAGCCACGCTTCATCGTATTCTTTGAGAAGAATAAGCGTCCTTCGTATTACCTCGTTTTCCTCGCCGAAAGGGAAGAAGGCACGCTGAATAATTACCTTGTGGACTGTCTGGTTTGAGTTTAAAAGTCTACCCTCTGAATCGACTATCTGCCCCCGCGCCGCCTGAACAGACTGGTTAGCCGTGAAGCTGCGCTGAGTCTGCGCGGAATAATATTCACCGTCAACTATTTGTATTCTCATGAGCGTAGCCACGCCGATAAATCCGAAAACCAGCATTACCCCAATTAATACTGTGAATCGGATTACAAAGTTTAATTTATCAAGCTTTTTATCGCCGGGGAGCTTAGGAAGATTGAGAAGGTTCATTTGTATCTCCCGTTTTTGGTTTATATTTGTCGGACACGGGCGCCATGTATGGCGTCACTGCCTCGTTTTCCTTTTCGCTGAGCCTCACAAAAATCACGCGAGTCAGCAAAAACACAGCAGGCGACAGTATAATCGCCGATAAATACGACGGAATAATGTAAATTACAAGGACGATTCCCGAGTTCGGCTCGTCCCAAATTAAATACTTGAAGAAAAATTCCATGAACGCCATGATTATGCAGGTCACTGTTACGAGCCACAGGTGATTCACTAAGTTCGGGCGAATAAGATTCATCACGAGAAGGGAAGCGGCAAGCGCGCAGGGCATAAGCCATACGCTCGACATTCCGAAAAGATTCCCGCAAGCCGTGTCAAGCATAAGTCCGCAGAACGCGCCGAAAAGTGCGCTGCCTATTTCCCGCTCGAACATGGAAACAGCGATTGCAAGCGGAATCATGAACAGCGGCTGCCACCGCGAAAAAAATCCGCCCGTCATAAGCATATAAAAAAATAACAGCATTAAAAAGTAAAAAGCCCAGCGCGAAAGCGTTCTTTTGTCGATATTACGATACCGATTAAACTTCCTTGTTCCAAATCCGTAGCTCTCCCTCACGGCATCACCCCCTGACCCTCAAAAGCGGTGATTACGAACACGTCGGTAACTCTCATTACGTCCTCCGACGGCTCGACAAGCGCGTGAAAAGAAAGCCCGTTGTCAGCGGGGAACACCTCTGTTACCGTGCCTACGATTAAACCCGCGGGATACACGCTTCCACCCGAGGTAACGGCGACGTCGCCTGCTTTTATACCGCTGTTTGTTTCGATATACTGCATAAGGCAAAGACGGTCAGCAGAGTAAAGAAAGTCGTTTTCGATGATTCCGACAACTCCCGACGGCGTTTTTACACCTATGTTTACTTCGGTTGATAAAACAGTTCTGACTCTTGAATAAGTAGGCGCGACCTCCGAAATGATTCCGACGAGCCCTATGTCGGTGATAACGGGGTCGTCGGTTTTTATTCCGTGGTTTGAGCCTCTGTTAATCGTGAAGTTCCCCGAAATGCTCATAGCCTCGCGCGCAATAACAGACGCAGGCAGTGAGAGCGAAATATCCTCACGCTCTGCTGTAATCCCAAGCATTTCATAGAGACGGTGATTTTCTTCTATTAAAGCGTCTTTATCCATTATGAGCGCGTGCATTTCTGAAATTTGGCGGCGGAGCTCTTCGTTTTCTTCCTTGTATTTGTTTGCATTTATCAGCTTGTCGAGCGTTCCGCTGACCCAGTTTGAAATAGAAGTCGCCGCGTATGAAAAGGGTCGTGTTACGGTTTGCAGTACAGCTTCGGGGAAGTTAGCAGTGCCCGCGTTCACCGCGGCATGAAGCATAAGCCCGAAAAGCAGTGCGAAAACGCAAAGCAGGACTTTAAACCTGACACTTTTTATGAAGTCTTTCAGTTTTCACCACCCCTGACGAACAATTGACAATTAACAATTGACAATGTACAATTAATTTTCGATTGGAATAATATCTAATATAATAAGCTCGGGAGGATTAAAAATACGCGGAACGAACGGCGTGGATTCAAGCCCTAAGCCGCGGCTTACAAGCATTGCTCGTTCATTATAAGTATAAAAACCGGAGGTGTATTTGGGGAAAAGCCCCTGCCCGGGCGAGTACAAGCCGTTTAAAATATTCGGCAGCCGCCATTGCCCGCCGTGCGCGTGACCCGCGAGCATTAAATCGAAATAATACTCCGAAACCTGCGGGAAGCGTTCGGGCTTATGTAAAAGAAACAGCGTGAATAATTCTTCGTTTATCTCCGAAAAAGCGCGTTCAAGCTGGATTTCAAAGTTATTCTTCCCGACATGAGGGTCGTCAGTTCCGACAATATTGAGCAATTGACCGTTAATTTCGATTACTTCATGCCTGCCGTCTAAAATTACAACGCCGTACTCGCGGAATATGTCCTTGATTTCATTGATTTTATTCCGCTTAAATTCATGATTCCCGCTCACATAGAAGCAGGGGTATCTGTCCGCAATGCCTTCAAGCAGCTCAATCGTGCCGGTGTGCGATATTTTATCATCGGCAATATCGCCGACCATTACAATAACATCGGGATTCGCTTCAACGATTGCAGTAATCAGCACGATTTGCTCTTCACCGTAGCTACAGCTGTGCAGGTCTGCGATAAATGCGATTCTGACGGGCTCTTCAAGCTTATCAGTTTCAAAAGTATAGTAATTAACTTCAAGCTTATGGTCTACCGAAATAAACAGAAAGACGCCGGTAAGAATTATTAATCCGGCTAAAATAATATATAATTTCCTGTGTTTAAATCTTTTTTTAATACCTTGTATCATCTTCGTTCAAGACATCTAATAATTTGTCAATGTTTTCAAGCACCTTGCCTGTGCCTTCTGCAACGCAGTCAATCGGGCGTTCCGCGATTTTAACAGGCATACCTGTTTCTGCGTGAAGCAGTAAGTCCAAGCCTTTAAGATTCGCGCCGCCGCCCGCAAGCATAATCCCCATGTCGATAATATCCGAAGCAAGCTCAGGCGGGGTTTTTTCAAGCGTGACCTTTACAGCCTCGACAACATGGCTAAGCGGCTCGTTGAGAGCTTCGCGGATTTCCTCGCTTGTGACGGTTATATTTTCGGGCAAGCCGTTGAGCAGATTACGCCCTTTTATATCCATGACAGGCTCGTTGTCGGAAAGCGGATAAGCCGAGCCTATGCCGATTTTAAGGTTTTCAGCTGTGCGCTCGCCTATGAGCAGATTGTATTTTTTCTTGATATAGTTAATGATAGACGAATCAAACTCGTCGCCTGCGACTCTGACAGACTTCGACGTTACAATCCCGCCGAGCGAAATCACCGCGACCTCTGTTGTGCCGCCGCCTATGTCAACTATCATGCTGCCTGTGGGCTCCGCGACGGGAAGCCCTGCGCCGATTGCCGCCGCCATAGGTTCTTCTATGATTGAAACGCGCTTCGCGCCTGCGTTCTGCGTAGCTTCTTTAACTGCGCGCCGTTCAACGGCAGTTACGCCCGACGGTATGCAGATAATAACCCGCGGACGCGCGAAGGAACGCCCTTTCATGGCCTTTTTGATAAACGCCTGCAGCATACTCGTAGTCATGTCGAAGTCGGCGATTACGCCGTCCTTGAGCGGACGAACCGCCACGATTGAACCGGGGGTTCTGCCTATTACGTCCTTTGCTTCCTGACCTACGTAGCGCACTCTGTCGTGCTTAATGTCAACAGCCACCACGCTCGGCTCGCGGATAATCACGCCCTTGCCTCTCATATAAACTAAGGTGTTCGCTGTTCCTAAGTCAATTCCGATGTCTTTTGAAAACATTTTTCGTCCTCACTTTTTGTTCTTGTCTTAATAGTATAACACGATTTGGAAAATCTTACAACATAAATTTACTAAAAATTTTATTTTTTTCCTGTAGAGCCGAAGCCGCCCTCGCCGCGCCCTGTCTCTGTAAGGTCTTGTTCGAGCGTGAACTGTGCCGCACACACAAAAATAATCAAGAGCTGCGCGATTCTGTCGCCGTTCTTTACCGTAAAAGGCTCACCGCTGTGATTAATCAACAGCATACCCATCTCGCCGCGATAATCCGAATCGATAACGCCTACGCCGTTCGCGAGCGAAATTCCGCGCTTTCCGAGCGAGCTCCGCGCGAACATAAGCCCGACGTGCCCTGCAGGGATTTCCACTGCGAGCCCCGTGGGGATTAGCCTTCGCTCGCCGTGTTCAATGACAATTTCCGCGTCAATACAAGCACACAAGTCCGCGCCCGCGCTCCCCGAGGTCGCGCGGAAAGGGAGCTGTGCACCTTCGTGCAGTTTTTTGGTCTTTATGAACATTTTTATTCTCCTTGCTGTTGTAATAATTTATAAACGGTTTCCAATGCCTCGTCTGCCGCTGACGGATAATCGGGCGTGAGCGTTGAGTCCGTCTTGCTTTCGTCGGGTCTGCTGATATAACTTCCCGATATGCCGAAATGCAGTTTTGCGTTCGGCGTTTCAAAATAGAGCATACCCGCATAAAACGGAATCGGCTGACCGCTTGCTTCGCCTACTATTTTTCCGAGCCCGTTATCGCTGATTACTGCTGCCAAAATCGTTGCCGCGCTGTAAGTTCTTGTTGAAGTTAGGACGTAAATATCTCCTGAAAACGTTAAATCATCGAATTTATCATTTTTTATTCTTGATTCATTTAAATGCCAAAAAACAGGACCGTATCTGGCTTTGAAGCTACTGTCGGCATAATGCTCAATATCTAAGTACCGCATAAACTCGGTGATAACGCATTTGAAGCCGCCGCCGTTCTTGCGTAAATCCACAACAACTGTTTGCAGTTCATTTTCTTTAACCTCTGTGAAGAATTCTTCCAGCGTTTCGCAGAAAATATCATTGTATTTACAATTTGTAAGCGTGAAAATCCCGACGCTGTTTTCTTTGTCGATTTCGTAAAACACAAACGAATCATCTTCATCATCATCTTTCGGCACTTCCCACTCGGAAAAGCTGTATTCTTTTGAAATAATCTCACCGCCCGGTGTTTCAAAAACCACAATAATCTGCTCCGAAACCTCGGCATTCAAAAACATCAAAAAATGCCGCCAACGGACTGCGTGAGAAAATAAATAATCCGCATATGCTTCAAGCTCAACCGGAAATTGCTCTTTGAATGTCCGCTCTAAGTCTTCAACCGGAATACCTGCGATGCTTATAACAGCACTCCCTTCAAATTCACCGCGAGCGAAATACAACACACCGTCTGTAAAGCGGTAATAAGAGGACTGCAGGTAATAATCCTGTGGGTCTATATAGACTCCTACATTTGTATGAGAATCGCCGAAAACCGCTAAAATCCGCGCCGCCGCCTGCCAAAGTTGCAAAACAGTTACTTGCTCGGAAAAATTTTCTTTTTCTGTGCGGCTCTGCTCAAGTACGGCTTCGGGGATTCCGCGTAAAGCGGCAGGGTGACGGCTTTTTAAGTATCTGAGTATGTAATCAATATCCGCGATGGCTTCCTCTCTCGTAAGCAGATGAGATAATTCGAGAGTAGGCTCGGGGTCTGAAACCGTGCCGCGGTGAGGGTCGAATAAAAAGCTGTAGATGTGAAGCATTCCGCCCAGCGCGACGAATACAATTCCTGCGACAAGAAGCAAGGCGCAGATTGAAATTATTTCTTTCTTTTTTGTAAGCTTCATTTATTGTACAATCCTCTCGTGAAAGTCGGACGCGCAATGCGCGCCCCTACATCGGGCTTTTCACCCGCGGAAAACCGCAGAACGCAGAAGTCTGCAGGAGCTTTGTCGTAATCGCTCAAAACAAGCGGAACGGGATTCAAAATCTCGCTCTCGCCAAGCCTGCAATAAGTGCGGAATTTAATCCCGAGTCTGTCTGTGAGCGAGTTACAGCCGCTTTTCCCGCAGTGCTTATCGTCGCGAACAGGACAACGGCGGCAAATCATCAGCGGCAAATGCCCGTAAGCCATGATTCCTACCGGCGAGCCGCCAGGCGCAATATGCTTCATGCTTTTAAAAGGCAGCTCAACTGAAAAAATGCTGTCTGCCAAACCCATTTCTTCGTACTGCTTCAGCGCAATGCTGTTTGTGATGTTGAGGCGGAAGCCGCCATGCGCGGAAAGTCCTGCGCTTTTTATAAGCTCGATATGCCCCAAGCTATGCGCCAGCGCGCCTTTGAAGCCTGCTTCTTTTAATTTTCGCAGTTCTTCGGCGATTCGCGGCTCATTCCCGCCGAGAAACACGGGCGGAACGGCGATAATTTGTTGTTTTTCTTGTGTTTTTTCGTTTAAAAACTCCATCGGCGCGTATATGTACTTGAACGCGCTTGTAGCTAAAGCCGCCGAAAGCTGTTCTTTTGTTGTGATTTCTGCCCTGTATTTCATGACAGCCAATGAATGAACGCAGTTTTGTCCGTGCAGTTATAACCGCAGTTCTCGTAAAACCGCAGTGTCGCTTCGTCTTTTCTGCTTGTCATGAGCATGATTTTGTAGCAGTTATGGGCAATTGCGATTTCTTTCGCGTAATCTAAAACCGCTTTCCCGTAACCTTTTTTGCGTGCGTCGGGGTGGGTGACGACGTTTTCGATTAAGGCATATGGACGCGCGTTTCTTGTTAAATTCGGCACGATGAGCAGAACACAAGTAGCGACAGCAACCACCCCGCCCTTCGGGCACCCCTCCACGGAGGGGAATTTATCTTCGATTAACAGCACATGATGATTTTTGTCGGATAAAATCTCCTCCCAAATTGCAGAGCTACGCTCGTTAACTTCGGGAATCGGGTCGACTTCAAGGTGCTTGTAAAGCTCAAGCAGAGCAGGGAGGTCGAGTTTCTGCGCTTCTCTTTTTGTCATATTTTTGTCCTTTAGAACAACGGCGCGAAAACCTGCAAAAGCGAGCAGAGCAGTCTTCGTCCGAACGGCGTATTTTCTATTTGCTCCCATGTAACCATGCGGGATTGCGCTAATGAATTCTCGAAAGATGATTTCGCTTGCAAAACAGCCTTTGAGCCGTAAAGCCAGACGCCGTTTTCAAAATGCAGATAAAAGCTGCGGTAATCGAAGTTCGCTGTGCCGACGATTGCCTTCTCGTCGTCGGAAATTATGGTTTTGTTGTGGATAAACCCGGGCGTGAATTCGTAGATTTCAACACCCGCCTCGATTAAATCCTTGTAATTCGACTGTGTCATGTAATAAATCAGCTTTTTGTCGGGTGTGCCGGGGGTGATGATTTTCACGTCGATTCCGCTTTTCGCCGCACGAATCAGCGCGCTTGTAACGTTTTGGTCGATGATTAAATAAGGCGCGTTGATATAAACGTACTTAGTTGCATTCGAGATTATATTAATGTACGCGCTCTCGCAGATGAGGTCTTGAATCAGCGGCTCGTCCGAAAAAGGAATCACGTAGCCGTCGTGATTTGCTTTGAAATCAACCATGTAATCGGCGTACCTCGGCGGTTCGTCCGTCGTGAAGGTCCACATTTGCAAAAACATGACAGTCACGCGGTTTACCGCGTCGCCGCGCAGCATAATTCCGCTGTCCTGCCAATGACCTAAGCGGTCGTTAATGCCGATGTCCTCGTCAGCTATGTTTATTCCGCCTGTGAAAGCGGCTTTCCCGTCTATAATGCAGATTTTCCTGTGGTCGCGGTAGTTGAGAAATTTGTCGAGCGACGGCTTGTACGGGTTGAACACCGCGACAGTGAAGCCGAGCTTACGTAATTCCTGCTGAAACGCGGGCGAAACGCCGCTCATTGCCGAGCCCATATCGTCGTAAAGCACGCGGATTTCAACGCCGTTACTCGCTTTTTCAGCTAAAATATGTTTAATCGTCTCCCACATTTCGCCTTCGTTTATGATGAAATACTCGATGAAAATGAATTTTTTTGCTTTCTTTAATTCAAAGACAAGCTTGTCAAAAAAGATGTTTCCGGGCGATAAATACTCAGTTTCAGTAAACTCAAAAATATCCGTGCAGGAGCACTTCATGATATAATAAGCCTCGCGGATTATATTCGGATTCTTGACGAAAAGACGGGAGAGAAGCTCGTTATTCGCGGTGAAAAAGTCAGTCGCGCTATTGTAAGCGAGCGTGAGCTTTCGCGTGTTTTTTTTGTTGAGGTGCGTGCGCCCGAACATAATATAAAAAAGCGCGCCCGCAACAGGAATCAGAAGCACAGGGACAATCCACGCAATTTTGAACATCGGGTTGTTGTTTCTGCTGATTATACCTATTACAATGATGATGTTCGCGAGCGAGAACAAAACGACAAATGGCAGAAAAAGCCTGTATAAAAAAATGGCGGCAAGAACTATCAGCGCGATTTCAAAAAACATCAGCGCGCTGACAACAAAAGCTCTGCTCGTCAGTAAATTTAAGATTCTTTTCATTAGTTTCTATGCCTGTTCTTGTTGATTATCTATGGGTGTTAAAATAAAAGTGAATAGTTTTTATATCCTCTGTTGTAAGAAACCCTTCATCATAAGCCTTGCAAAGACTATAAAATTGTCCGTCATTCCAAACCATTATGCTTCGACTACCCTCAAAATTATAACCTGCAATCTCCGCTTCCCAAAACCCTGCTGTGCGTGTATAAGCATCTTCTATAATTAAAGTTACACTATCACTGTAAGTTCCGAAATAACGAAAAATTAAAACACCATCAATGCTAAAGCCCTCTTCGGGAAGAAGGTGAACAGGCGTCCTTTCAAGCAATTGTTCTATCCGGTCAGCTTTGATTCTCAATTCCATTTCTTGCGATAAAGGCTCGAGCGGTTCGGGGAGAGGCGGGATAGGCGCAAGCTCAGCGAGCCCTGCCAAGCCCTCTAAAATTTTAAGTGCGTCTGCTGTAGTTATATTATTTTGGTCTAAATCAAGCTGCCATGCGCGTTCAGCGGACATTCGCTGAAGCCCCGCAACGTGCCGCAGAATATCCAACGCGTCGTTCGTGGTCGCGGTCATAATGCCTGTCATGCAAACTAATGCAATTATTTTTCTCATGTCTTTTTCCTTTTCGTCCGCGGCTTTAACCGCAATTTCCGCAAAGCCCTTGCTCTTCTTTGCCGCGCGTAATTTATAATCACAAACTCATAAATTTTCAAAATATCCCGCGCCATGTTCGCTGAACCCGAATTAATTACCGAGCTTCGCGTGGATTCGCCGAATTCGGCGAGCTTATCTTTCGGCAAATCGCGGAGCTTTTGCAAAAGCGCGTACATTTCGTCGCCGTTGCTGAAGCCGTAGCCGCTCACGCCGTCTACGACTTGTCCCGCGTTCAGCTCGTCCTTAATATGCAAAACAGGCAGCTTCATGCACATCGCTTCAAGCATCGAAATCGAATGATTTTCGGTGAGCGAAGCGGTCACATAAGCGTCGCAAGCCGCATAATAAGGCGGCAAGTCCGCGTGCTCGACCTTTCCGGCGAGAGTAATAGTATCGCAGGCGTTTAAGCTTTTAATTTCATCTGTGTGCTGTTCATAGTAAGGCCCGTCACCGATAATCAGCAGCTTTAAGCCGTCCTCGCGCTTCACGCGCTTTGCCCAGCTTTCAATCAGCCACGAAATATTTTTTTCCTTGCCGAGCCGCCCACAGAAGCAAAAAACAAAGTCGCTGTCGGTAAAGCCGAATCTTTCGCGAAGAGCTTTTCTTGCACTCGCTTCTATGAGTGCGGGGTTGAAAATGTCCGTTTCTGCGGTGTTGGGGATTACATTGACGCTCTTTTTTACGCCGCATTTCTTGAAAAACTCTCCGACTTTTTTAGAAGGTCCAATCAGCGCGCCTGCTTGATTCGCGAGAACCTTTGCATATTTATGCGTAGCGGCGGTAATGAATTTACAGAAATACCTGTTCGCAACGTAATAAATATAATCGTCGTACATGGTGTGCAGCGTGTACACAAGCGGGATTTTCAAAATTTTCGCAATCAGCATACCCGACATACCTATGCCGAATTCGTTGTGAATATGGATTAAATCGGGCTTAAAAGCCCGAAGAAATTTTACTCTTTTCGGGCTTATGGGTGAAGCGGCGTCGTAGTTGTAAATTCTGCGGATTTTAACCGCGGGGCAGTACATAACGCCGCTGTCTATTTCGTGCTTTTTAACGTTTGAATCGGCTGTAACGATTAAAACCCTATGACCGAGCCTTTCGAGCCCTTCTTTAAGCGTTTTTACGTGCGTGACTACGCCGTTAATAACGGGGAGATACGTTTCGGTAAAAAGAGCAATTCTCATAAAACTCACCATGATTCGACAGAATTAAACGAGAATATGTTAGAATTACGAAGTCTCGTTTCCTTTATGTTCTCCCGTTATCATGAATATAACCCACTCGGCAATATTTGAAGCATGGTCGCCGATTCTTTCAAGGTATTTCGCAACCATAAGCAAATCGAGCGCCTGCTCGCCGTTGTCAGGATTCGCGTGAATCAACGCGGTTAAATCGTTTCTGATTTTTCTGAACAGGTCGTCAACCACGTCGTCATGCACAAGCACAGACTTCGCAAGCTCTAAGTCGCGGTTTACGAAGGAATCAATGCTTTCTGTGAGCATTTTTTTCGTTGCAACCGCCATTTTTGCAATGTCCTCGGGTTGTTTAATATACGATTTGTCGGCGAGATACTTTGAAATTTCGGCGATGTCCTCGGCTTGGTCAGCGATTCTCTCCATGTCTGTAATCATTTTGAGCGCGGCAGAAATAATCCGCAGGTCTCCCGCAACAGGCTGATGGCGCAGAAGCAGCTCAAAGCAGAGCGTTTCAATATGCTTTTCCTGCTTATCGCTGAGTCTTTCGTCCGCCTTAACCGTTCCCGCGAGCTCGACGTTCTGCGTGAGCAACGCCTCAACAGCGGCGGAAATCGAGTGAACAATGTTCGTGCTCATGTCGATTAGCTTGCTGTTTAATTCCTTTAACTGCTCGTCAAATATATTTCTCATAATATCTGTCTCCCTTTTAAATTAATGATAGTTACTTATGATTATACTACACTTTTTCGCTGAGGTCAATTATTTTTTATAATAATATTTAAAGTTGACTTTAAATTGTTTATGTGATAGAATGATTATAAGTATAAAGTATTATACGTGGAGGTATCTGCAAAAATGAAAACAATATTCGTTGTTGACGATAACGACGTTAATTTATTAACCGCCGAGAGCTCGCTCGCTAAGCATTACCGCGTGTTTACGCTGCCTTCTGCTGCGGCTATGCTTGAGCTGCTTGAGGAAATTATACCCGATTTAATCCTTTTAGATATACTTATGCCGGGGACAAACGGCTTTGACGCTATGAAAATGCTCAGAGCGGACGCACGCTACGACGGAATCCCTGTTATATTTTTAACAAGCAGAAACGACTCAACAACAGAAGCGCTCGGCTTTGAAATGGGTGCGTCTGACTTTATCAGCAAGCCTTTTTCGGAGCCCGTTTTACTTAATCGCATAAAATTTCACCTCAAAATAGAAGATATAATCCGCAAAAGAACCGAAAACCTCAAAAAGCTCAGAGACAGCATTGTCGGAACCTTGGCGAATGTGGTGGAAAAGCGCGATACAATGACAGGTGAGCATATCGAGCGGACAACAAGATACATAAAAATGCTCATGGTGGCAATGAAAGAACGCGGAGTTTATTCAGAGGAAATGAAGGGCTGGGACTTGGAAACCGTCGCTTCCTCCGCGCGCCTGCACGACGTAGGTAAAATCGTTATACCCGATTCAATACTCAACAAGCCCGGGAAGTTAGAGCCGGAGGAGTTCGACGTGATTAAGACCCACCCGCTTGAGGGTGAAAAAATTATCGGCGAAATTCAAAGAGATTCGGGAGATGAGGCCTTCCTTCAAAGCGCGAAGCTTTTCGCGCTGTATCACCATGAACGCTGGGACGGCAAGGGTTATCCTTACGCCTTAAAAGGCGAGGAAATTCCTCTTTACGGGCGGATTATGGCGATTGTTGACGTTTATGACGCGCTCACCTCTGACCGCCCTTACAAAAAAGCCTTCACACATGAGGACTCCATAAAAATCATAACAGAAAGCAAGGGGAGCCACTTCGACCCGCAAATTACCGATGTTTTTCTTGAAATAAGTGACAAATTCGCGGAGGAAGCATTATGTCTATAATTCGTTCGTATGCCTTTAGAATGTTTAACGGCCGCCTGCTTTATGTACAGGTGCTTTTTGTCGTAATTGCGTTTGCGATTATGGTTGCGGCGAGCTATATGTTCGGGGCAAATCTCGAGCGAATGCATTTAGAGCGGGAAGCGGAGGATATGTTTACCAATGTGGAATCCCGAATTAATTCTAATTTGCAGGAGCTGGAGACTATGCTTAGCATGGTATCCGAAACTATACGCGGAATGTTGCTGCGCGGAGCTGATTTAGACGAGATAAAGGATTATATGGTGTTCACAACTGATTACGCGCTCAAATCGGGGGAAATAATAGGGTTCATTTCGGTGTTTGCATATTTTGATATTTTTGACGGGTTTGGATATAACGGGGCATATCCCGATTTAGACTGGACGACAATACCGGGGTTTGTATCGCAGGAACGCCCGTGGTATTTAAAAGCTGATAAATCAAGCGGCGAAACAGTAATGACCGACCCGTATTTGGATATGGCGTCGGCGGAAGATATTACGTTACTCACTTTTTCATATGCGCGCCCCATATTTGACTATGACGGCAACCGTATGGCTATTATTTGTATTGATGTTGCATTAGACAGAATCTATGAATTCGCTTCCATGAATCAAGGTCAGAGAAAGAGCTACTGGATGTTATTTGACTCCGGTATGCATTTTTTGGCACACCCGAATGAAGCTTTTTTAGGTGTGCATTTAAGTGAACTCGGGGAGGAACACGCTGAATTAGTCCGAATTATTGAAAGCGATGAAAGCGTTTCGGGGCACAGAATACGAACCTATACGGGAGAAACAAACATAATATCCGGCAGAGAGCTTGAAAACGGCTGGTTTATGGGGGTTGCTTCCCCTATGGATAATTATTACGAGAATTTACGGACGATGATGATTTTTCTCAGCTCGCTGGGGCTTCTGCTCTCTGCGCTGCTGAGCTTAATTCTTGTGCGTATCGTTGCTTCACGCAACAGGGCAGAGGAGCGCAATCGGATTATGCTTGATTCCTCGCCGCTCTGTATCGGCTTCTGGAATAAAAACTACGAGTTCATGGATTGTAATAAAACGTCCTTGACTTTCTTTGGCGTTAAAGATAAGCACGAGTATAAGGCGCGGCTCGTCGAGCTAATCCCCGAGTATCAGCCGGACGGTATGCTGTCGTTTGAAAAAAAGGATATTATTTTGCAAAAGGCGTTTGACGAAGGTTTTTATCGCCTTGAGTGGCTGAACCGCACGTTAGACGGTGAGCCTGCTCCTGTTGATTTAACAATGGTTCGCGTAAGATACAAGAACGATTACGTCGTTGTTGCATATATGCGCGATTTGCGCGATGAAAAGAAGATGGAAAAGAAGGTTGCGGAGCACGGCACACTGCTCACAGCAGTAAATAACATAGCCGCCGAGCTTTTACCTGTAGGTGAGGAGGACGCTTCCGAAGATTCACTCGAAAAAAGCTTAGAGCATATCGGCAGATGTGTTGACGGCGACCGCGTGCTGATGTGGCGCGGCACAGACAATGAAACGCTTATTCAGCGGAGCTTATGGATGAGTGATTACGGCGCGACTATGCCCGGACTGCCCGCCGATTTCGAGCTTCCGTATTCATTAGTTCCGGAGTGGATAGGCTCCTTCAGACAGGGCAAGTACATAAACGGCCCTGTTTCAAAGCTGAACAGCAATATGCGCGCCATGCTGAGCCCGCTCGGCGTAGTTTCGGTTTTAATTATTCCTTTGTATTTGAACGAGAAGTTCTGGGGAATCTTCACGATTGACAACTGCCGCGTGGAGCGTGTCTTCTCGGAGGAGGAGACAGGGATTCTTAAATCGGCGGGGTTAATGATGATGCACGCGCTGAACCGAAGCGAAATGTTAGAAAAAATCAATGAGGAATATACTAAAAAAGAAGAATTAGCGCACTGGTATCACTCGATTCTTGACGAAATTCCGCTGCCTATTTCCGTTACTGACGAGAAAATGAACTGGACGTTTATAAACCGTGCGGTTGAAAACTTCTTAGGTATGAAGCGCAAGGACTTAATCGGCTGGCAGTGCAGTACCTGGGGCTCGGAAATATGCAACACGCACAAATGCGGCATAGCCTGCCTTAAACGCGGGGAAAAGCAGACATTCTTCTCGCAGTTCGGGCGTTCGTACAAGGTCAACTCGGAAATGCTCAAGGACTTGAACGGCGAAGCTTCCGGCTTTATCGAAATCGTTCAGGATATAACCGAGACCGAATCGCTGTTTAAAAAGCAAGCCGAAGCCGAAGCGGCAAGCAACGCGAAGTCGGCGTTCTTAGCGACGGTAAGCCATGAAATCCGCACGCCTATGAACACTATTCTCGGTATTGCGGAAATACAGCTTCAAAACGACAAGCACCCGCCCGAGGTTGACGAAGCGTTCAATCAGATTTGCGACTCGGGAGACTTACTGCTGAATATTATCAACGATATTTTAGACGTGTCGAAGATTGAGGCGGGTAAGCTTGATATAGTACCGGTTAAATACGACATTCCAAGCTTGATTAATGACAACGCGCAGTTAAATTATCTGCGCTACGAAAGCAAGCCGATTAAATTTAAAATCAACCTTGCGCCTGATACGCCGCAGGAGCTGTTCGGTGATGAATTCAGAATCAAGCAAATACTTAATAACCTGCTTTCAAACGCATTTAAGTACACTGACGAGGGCGAGGTTGAGCTGTCTGTTTTCGTTGCTCCGCTTGATAATCAAAGCGACATCGAAGCAGAAAAATTCGATACGACGCTTATAATCCGAGTTAAAGACACAGGCGTCGGCATGACGGAGCAGCAGATAAATATTCTGTTTGATGAATTCACCCGCTTTACCGAAAAGCGCACTGCAATCGGCACAGGGCTCGGCATGAGCATTACAAAGCGGCTCGTAGACATGATGAACGGTACTATAAAAGTCGAAAGTGAGCCAGACAAAGGCTCGGTCTTTGAGGTATCACTGCCTCAGAAGCGCACAAGCGAAGCCCTCTGTGGCGAAGAGCTTTCCGAAAGGTTCAAAAACTTTAGCTTTAAGAGCAGAGAAAGGCTTAAAAAGGCACAAATCACCCGCGAGTATATGCCTTACGGCAGTGTTTTGATTGTAGATGATATGATTATGAATCTGCAGGTTGCAAAGGGCATGATGTCGCCCTATTCGCTTAAAATCGAAACCGTCATGAGCGGAATCGAAGCAGTTGAAATAATCAAGTCCGGTAAGAAATACGATATAATTTTCATGGACCACATGATGCCTGTCATGAACGGCATTGAAGCGACCAAGGAAATCCGCGGGCTCGGCTACAAGGAGCCGATTGTCGCGCTGACCGCGAACGCGCTCGCGGGGCAGGAAGAAATGTTCCTGCAAAACGGCTTTGACGGATTTATTTCAAAGCCGATAGATTCGCGCGAGCTTAACACGATTCTGAACGACTTTATCCGTAACAGAAAACCGCGCGAAATCGTAGAAGCGGCGCGCCTTGAGCAAAGCGAAAGAGAGAGAACGGAAGCGTCACGCCTGCCGTCTGTTGACAATAAGTTTGATATTCCCGACTTAGGCAAATACTTTGCCAAGGACGCCGAAAGCGCAGTAGCCGTGCTTGAAAAGCTGTTGCCTGTAATCATTTCCGAGATGGCGAACAGCGAAGACATGGATTTGTATGTAACCACAGTTCACGGCATGAAGAGCTCACTCGCGAACATAGGCGAGCGCGAGCTGTCGGGCGCGGCGCTGAAGTTAGAGCAGGCGGGAATAGCGCGCAATAATAAGCTCATATCCGACAAAACTCCTATGTTTATCACTGTGCTCAAGTCTCTGATTGAGAAGTTCAAGCCCGAAGACGAGAAGGCTTCCGATTCTGTTACAGACGAGGACAAAGCTTTTCTGCGCGGGAAGCTAAGAGAAATCAAATCCGTATGCGAGCGGCTTGACAAGAAAAGGGCGAAGGAGCTTTTGGGTGAAATTAAACAAAAAGCACGCACGAGCGCGTTAAATATCGCATTAGACGACATAGAGGTGCATTTACTGCACAGCGCGTTCAAAAAAGCCGCCGCAGTAGCGGAGGAAGCAGGGAAATCGTTATGAAGAAATTAATTTTATCAGCTTTGGCGTTAATGCTTCTGCTCGCGTTTACAGCTTGTGGTGGGTATTCCAACGCAGGGCTCGACGCCCTCGACGAGCCGAATTACGAAGAACCGCTTATTGAGCGTGAGCCCGAGGCGGAAGAGGTAGAATATAATATTCTGAAGCCTGTGACTAACGGGAACGAAGTTGATTTTCTGATTCTCAGCGACGGGTTAGAGTGGTATGAATACAGCCAATCTTATGACACACACGGCGTCTTAATTTTAGAGCTTAGCGGGGAGCTTACAGCAGAAAAACTCTATACGCATGATAATGCTTTGGGGGTTTACAACCCCGACAATGGCATGGTTGTAATTTCCGCTTTGGATGTATCAGAAAACGATGTTTTATTTACTCTTGTTTTCGACGGCACAGGAACTTGGACTTTAACAGGTGACGGCGGTTTGTTTGAAACCATTGGAACTATCAGCGGGAAAATAGACGGCGGAGAGCCCGAAATGTTCAATGAAGAGCTTATCCGCTTTGGGGATATTGAGCGCGACGAAGCTTTGCTTTTAGCGAGGCAGGCTTATGATTTTTTCCTTGAAATGCAAGAAGATTTCGACGGCGCAATCGCTCGGATTATAGCGCAGGAAGACGGTTATACAGCCAATGAGCGTTTAGTAAGTATGTTTGATGACAGGTTTTATGTGATTAACATACTTGATATCGCTGTTTCTGACGGCGAAAACATGGATTTCCTTTACGGCAAGCCCGAGTTTCTCCGCGAAGTCTATATACGCTTCGAGCTGAACGACCACAGACTGCATTACATTGCATTTCGGTTTTTAAAGGAATTGGCAGAAGATGATTGGGAGATTATTTCGGTATCTCCCGTGTGATGAAGGTTTAAATTAAAAAAGCGGGGTTTTCACCCCGCTTTTCTACTGCATATTAATCCCGAGACTCACGCCGAGCGCAGTGTTCACCTGATGCATTGACGAGCCGTCGAGCTCGCCCATGCGTTCCTTCAGGCGTTTTTTGTCGAGCGTCCGCACCTGCTCCAAAAGCACCACCGAGTCCTTCGCAAGCCCGCAGTTCTGCGAGTTAAGGGCTATATGAGTCGGAAGCTTTGATTTTTCCTTTTGGCTGGTGATTGCCGCCGCTATGACGGTGGGGCTGTGCTTGTTCCCGACATCGTTCTGCACGATTAATACAGGTCTCATGCCGCCTTGCTCTGAGCCTACGACAGGGCTCAAATCGGCATAATAAATTTCGCCGCGTTTAATGTACATGATTTGTTTCCTTTCCGTGATTTTCGATATACCCAATCCTTGAATTTCTTCTATGTAGTATATCCTTGGTTTTATTATGAAACGTCATGACAGGTTTTATTCAACTTAATTGCCATACTTCATTTTATTATTTTTGTCGAATATTGTGCATTGACGAATTTTCCTTTTTCTGTTATTATTAATACAGCTTGTAACGAAAGGGCAGAAATATTATGGCTAAAAAAGAAAAAAAGAAAATAATAAAGAAAAAAATCGCGATTTTAAAGGAATTCAGAGATTTTATCTCGCGCGGGAACGTAATGGACTTGGCGGTCGGTGTAATCATCGGCTCGGCGTTTACGGCGATTGTGAACTCTGTAGCTAAGGATATAATCACGCCTTTAATCGGAATATTAATAGGCGGGATAGACTTTTCGTCGCTGAAATTCATTCTGCCGAGCGTCTACCCCGACGCAGAAAAGCCCGTCTTCGCTTACGGCGTGTTTATTCAAGCTATAATTAACTTTTTCATAATCGCTGTCTGCGTGTTCATAATTGTGAAATTCATGAACACATTAAGAAGTAAAATCGAGCAGGAAAAAAAAGAAGAAGAAAAAGCAGAACCCGCGAAAACCGCTGATGTTCTGCTTTTAGAGGAAATTCGCGACTTACTTAAAACTCAAATAAAACAACAAGGAGAGAACGAAAATGAACTTGATTAAAGTTGAAAACTACGAAGAAATGAGCCGCGCCGCCGCTGATTTATTCTTAGCGCAGGTAAAGGAAAAGCCCGCGAGTGTGCTGGGTTTAGCGACGGGCTCGTCGCCTGTCGGGCTGTACAAGCTACTCGCGGGGGCGAACGCCGACTTCTCGCAGGCGAAGTCCGTAAACCTTGATGAATACTGCGGCTTGAGCGCGGACAATCCGCAAAGCTATCGTTATTTTATGACCGAGAACTTGTTCAAGCATATAAACATTAACCAAGCGAATACCCACGTTCCCGACGGCATGGCGGCGAATCCCGACGCAGAAGCCGAGAGGTACGAAGAACTTATTGAAAAGCTCGGCGGAATTGACCTGCAGCTGCTCGGAATGGGGCATAACGGGCATATCGGCTTCAACGAGCCGGACGAGGAATTCGCCGCTGCGACGCACCGCGTCTACTTAGCCGAGCAGACGATAAAAGCAAATTCGCGGTTTTTCGCAAGCCCCGAGGAAGTCCCGACCAGCGCGATAACAATGGGCATAAAAACGATTATGCAGGCGCGGAAAATCGTAGTGATTGCGAGCGGAAGTGAAAAGACGAATATCCTTAAAAAAGCTCTCTACGGCACGATTACGCCGCGCGTACCCGCGTCGGTATTGCAATTGCATCAGAATCTGACGGTTATTACGGATTGTTTTGAATAAAGGAGGGGCTTATGAAGAAGAAATTTTCTATTTTTCTTGCAATTGCGATAATTTTTTCATTACCGGTGTTTGCTTCTGCTTCGGACACGTTCACAACGGAGGACGCGCTGATAATTTTGAGAGCAGTGGCAGGGCTGACTGAACTCAATGAAGCGCAGATGGCGAAATATGATTTCAACAACGACAGTAATATTACAACCGCAAACGCACTTTTTGTCTTGCAAGTTGTCGCCGGAATCAAAGAAGCTCCCGAACCCGAACCCGAGCTCCCGCCGCCTTTAGAGCCGTTATCACCGCAAGCCGAACAGACAATAAGAGAAAATTATGCACGAGGGTACAATCGACCGGAAATAATCGCTTCCGATGTGAGAATAGGCGGATATTTCGGAACATATAATGGTTATGAGGTTGTAACAATTGGAGTTAAACCGAGAGAAGACGGAGAACCGACTCCGATTGTTAGTTATTTTTGGTCAAGAGAAATAAAAGGAATTAGAATAGAATTACCATCCGGGATTCAAACACATAAGAATTCATCTTTTATTGATTTATGGAGTGCTCATAATCAACGATTAATCAGCGATGATGATTTACTGCTTGTCAATTATTACTACAATCTTTGGGTTGAGAATTTATAATAAAAAACCGCGGCGGGCATTTAATGCCCGCCGCTAAGTATGTTTGGTTTTTGTGATTTACACTGTAATCATCACCATAAGACATTAATCCACGGCAGTGAATTAAATGCCTCGTCATTTGTTATGAGCGTTAAATTTTCAATTGACGCTTGAGCCGCTAACATTCTGTCGAAAGGGTCACGGTGCGACCAATCGAAACTGCTTGCAAAATGAGCGTGTTTTTCGCTGATAGGTAGTGTCAAGACATTTAATATTTCAACGAAATTGAAATAATCCTTTGCAATATCATCAAAATCGGGCAGCTTCCCCATACGGTGCTTATTTTTGATTTCATATGCACTAACAGCAGAAAGATAGATTTGCACATTCATATCTTCTATTGTTTTAGCAGCTTTTTCGCTGAGTTTCGAGCTACCGCGCAGAGCCCAAAGGAAAGTATGCGTATCAAGAAGATATTTTACAGTCCCCATGCTTGAAGCTCCTCCTCAGGTAACGGGTCAAAAAAACTTTCTGGTACTTCTGCACCCTTTGCAAAGCCGAGAGGGCGTTTTGCTGATTTTGGTTGCTCCTGTATAATATCTTCCGCAGGTACAATAATAACCTGCACTTTTCTGTCACGGAGCATAGGCGGAATTTCAAAAATACCGCTTAATTCAGCACTTCCTATTGTTTTACTGATATATTCCATTTTTATTACCCTCCTTCTTATCAGGGAGCACATTTGCTTATAAATCTATTATATCATAAGAAAACCTGAATTGCAATAAATATTTTTACAAAAAAACCGCGGCGGGCATTTTAATGCCCGCCGCTAAGTATCTTCGGTTTTTTGATTTACACTGTAAATTCCTTGATTTCCGCGAGCAGCTCGTCGCAGTTGTCATAATGAATTTTGACTGTTACGTCTTTGGAAAGGTCAATGCTGAACAGCCCGAGAATGGACTTCGCGTCAACCGCGTAACGCCCCGAAATCACGTCTACATCGAATTCGTATCTGAAAACGATGTTCACGAACTTTTTAACGTCGTCGATTGTGTTTAATCTAATTTTAATTTCTGTCATTGGAGTTCTCCTTTTTCGTTATTTTAAATAAATTTTCTCTCTCTGTATTTAAACTATAGCATTAAATTTTAGAATCGTCAATAGAATCTTGCAAAGTTTGGAAGTTTGAGGTATAATAGAATAGTAAAGATAAATTATTTGTGCATATTGCACAGCGCGAATGGTGTAAATTTATGCAATTCCTACTAACGACACTCGGCTGTAAGGTCAATCAATACGAAAGCGCAGGCTTGTCGGCACAGTTGACGAGCCTTGGCTTCGCGGCTGTCAGCGAAATCCCGCTCGCTGATGTTTTTATTGTTAATTCCTGCACAGTCACCGAGAACAGCGACAAAAAAACGCGGCGGCTTTTAAGCTCGGCGAAGCAGAAAAATCCGCATATTATAACAGTTTTGACGGGTTGTTTTCCGCAAGCTTTCCCCGAACAAGCGAGGAAATTAGGCGCGGATATAACCTGCGGCACCGCGCAGAGAGCAGAACTGCCCGCGCTGATTGCTGACTTCATAAAAAGCCGCACTGCAATTGAAAATATTGCAGTTTTACCTGAAGCTTATGAAGATTTTTCCGGCTTCAACCCGAACAGCAGCAGAACCCGCGCTTTCATAAAGATTCAAGACGGCTGTGACTGCAACTGCGCCTACTGCATTGTCCCGAAAGCTCGCGGAAACCCGCGTTCCCGCCCGTTAGACAGCGTTCGCGCCGAGGCGGAAGCCGCCGCGAAAGCAGGCTTCAAGGAAGTCGTGCTGACAGGAATCAATCTTACAAAGTACGAAAACGGTTTATCCCGCGCGGTGAGCGCGGTTGCTGAGTTTTCTGAAATACATCGAGTGCGGCTTTCGTCGGTCGAACCCGATTTGCTTACTGACGAGGTTCTTGGAAGCTTAGCAAGCGAGAAGAAGCTTTGCCCGCATTTTCATCTGTCTCTACAAAGCGGAAGCGACAGCGTGTTAAAACGCATGAACAGGCGTTATACTGCCGAGGAATACTACGAAAAGGTGCAAAATATATGCTCGCTTTTCGGCGAAAATGTTGCACTCACAACCGATATAATCGTAGGCTTCCCCGGCGAAACCGAAGAGGAATTCCTTGAAAGTCTCGATTTCGCCCGTAAAATAAACTTCGCGAAAATTCACGTTTTCCCTTTTTCTGCGCGCTCCGGAACATCTGCGGCAATCATGGAAAATCAAGTCCCCGAAAGCGTAAAACGAGAACGCCGTGACAGGCTTTTGCAAGCTGCCGAGGAAATGCGAAGCGCGTTTTTGAACGCGCAAATCGGGAAGAAATTAAGCGTGTTAATCGAGAAAGAAAACTTCGGTTACGCAGAAAACTATGTGCCCATGAAAATACTAAGCAAAACTGTGCAGAAAAACGAAATAGTAGGGTGCGCTGTCCTCAGCGCACCGCAAGGCTTTTGCGAGGGAATAATTGTATGAACGAAATATGGGACATATTAGACGAAAATCGTCGCCTTACAGGCAGAACCCACAAACGCGAAGAATCCCTCCCCGACGGCGATTATCACCTTGTAGTCCGTGCGTGGATTGTGAATAAAAAAGGCGAATTCCTCATAGCCCGCAGATGTTTAAGCAAACAAGGCTGGAGCGCGGCGAGTTCATCGAGCGTGATGTATTTAAAGAGTTTGATTTACTAAAAAATATAGAATTTTAAAGGAGGCAAAATTATGTCAGTTTACAGAATTTTTACAGAAAAGAAAACCGAGCTCGCTGTTGAAGGCGGAAAAGTACTTTCGGAATTGCAAAATTCACTGCTTATAAAAGCAGTCGAAAACCTGCGTATCATCAACCTTTACGAGGTTGATGGTATCAACAAAAATGATTTTGAAAAAGCTGTTCCTGCGATTTTTTCCGAGCCTGCGGCGGATATAATTTACAGCGAATTTCCCGCTTTGCAAGCGGACGAGCTTATGCTCGCTGTTGAGTATTTGCCGGGCCAGTATGACCAGCGTGCAGACTGCGCCGCGCAAGCGATAAGCGCACTTTTGCTCTCGGAAAAACCACTCGTAAAGTACACGAAAATTTATATTTTAAAAGGAAAAATAGGCGACTCGGATTTCGCAAAAATAAAGAAATATTTAATCAATCCGGTTGAAGCGCGCGAGTGCGGAATTGAACCGAAAATAACACTTAAAGCCGAGTATGAAATTCCGGCAGATGTTGAAATTTTAGACGGCTTTATCAATTTTTCGCGCGACGAATTAAACGCGTTTTTGAACAATTACGCAGTTGCGATGGACGTAGAAGACATCGCGTTTTGTCAGGATTATTTTAAGAGCGAAAACCGAAATCCGACAATTACAGAAATACGTATGCTCGACACTTATTGGTCTGACCATTGCCGCCATACAACGTTTTTAACGCACATTGATGATGTGCAAATTGATGTTGATTTTATTGAAGAAACTTACAAAAAATACTTAGCTGATAAAAGTAAATTAGGGCGTTCGGAAAAGCCGCTTTCTCTCATGGATATTGCGACAATGGGTATGCGCAAGCTCAGAGCAGACGGGCTTTTAGCTGACCTTGACGAGAGTGAGGAAATCAACGCCTGCTCAGTAAAAATCGACGTTGACGGCGAAGAATGGCTGTTAATGTTCAAGAACGAAACGCACAATCACCCGACTGAAATTGAGCCGTTCGGCGGCGGCGCGACTTGCCTTGGCGGTGCAATCCGCGACGTGGTTTCTGGGCGCGCTTACGCTTATCAAGCGATGAGAATTACGGGCTGTTCAAACCCGCTTTTGCCTGTCGCAGACACGCTTTCGGGCAAGCTTCCGCCGCGCAAAATCACCAACACTGCGGCGGCGGGATATTCGTCCTATGGGAATCAAGTCGGGCTCGCGGGCGGGCTTGTGCAGGAGATTTATCATGACGGCTACATGGCAAAACGCATGGAGCTCGGCGCGCTTGTCGGCGCAGTTAAGGCTGAAAATGTAGTTCGCGTAGTGCCGGAGGCGGGTGATGTTGTAATTCTGCTCGGCGGAAAAACAGGGCGCGACGGCTGCGGCGGTGCAACAGGCTCGTCGAAATCGCACAGCTCGCAAAGCGTGGAAAAAAGCGGCGCAGAGGTGCAAAAAGGTGACGCGCTTGAAGGGCGCAAGCATCAGCGATTATTCAGAAATCCCGAAGCCGCGAAGCTCATAAAACGTTGTAACGACTTCGGCGCGGGCGGCGTCAGCGTTGCAATCGGAGAGCTTGCGGACGGGCTGTTCATTGACCTTGACAAGGTTCCTGCAAAGTACGCAGGGCTCGACGGAACCGAGCTTGCCATTTCTGAATCGCAGGAAAGAATGTCTGTTGTCGTTGACAAAAATAACGCAGAAAAATTTATCGCGCTTGCCGAAGCGCAGAATTTAGAAGCGGTAATTGTCGCTGAAATAAAAGCAGAGCCGCGCCTGAAAATGCAGTGGCGAGGCAAGATTATCGTTGATTTGGCGCGCGAGTTTTTGAACTCAAGCGGAGCGGTAAAGCACGCAAAAGTGAAAGTGAAAAAGCCGAATATTTCACTACCCAAAATGCAAAACAGCACAGAAAATTGGAAGAAAATTATCACAGATTTGAACGTTTGCTCACAGCGGGCATTGGCGAGCCGCTTCGATTCTACGGCGGGCGCTGGGACGGTGCTGATGCCGCTTGGCGGCAGAACACAGCAGACGCCGATTCAAGCAATGGCGGCGAAAATCCCTGTTCAAGGGCGCGAAACGAGCGTTTCATCGCTCATGTCGTGGGGCTTCAATCCCGTGATTTCACAGCAGTCGCCCTATCACGGCGCGGCACTCGCTGTCGTTGAATCAATCGCAAAAATTGTCGCGACAGGCGGAAAAAGCGCGGGTGTTCGGCTGACGTTTCAAGAGTATTTTGAACGTCTCAGAGACTGCCCCGAGCGTTGGGGAAAGCCTTTCGCGGCGCTGCTCGGCGCGTATGAAGCGCAGACGGCTCTCAGCGCGCCGTCAATCGGCGGAAAGGATTCCATGTCGGGGAGCTTTGAGGATATTGACGTGCCGCCGACGCTTGTTTCGTTCGCGGTTACAACCGCGAAAACCGACAATATTATCTCACCCGAATTCAAGAAAACCAACAGTAAAATCATGTACATCGCCCCCGAATTCGACAGTAATAATCTGCCGAATTATGCAAGCGTGAAGCGTGTTTTTGAGACTGTAGAAAAAGAAATAGCGCGTGGTAACGCGCTGTCTGTTTGGACGCTTTCAGTGGGTGGAATCGCCGAAGGTATTTTTAAAATGTCGCTCGGAAATCAAATCGGTGCTGAATTGAAAAACACTGATGAATTAAGCCTTTTCACGCCTTGCTACGGCGCGTTTATAGTTGAAGCGAATGAAGCTTTTGGCGGCGCGAAATGCATAGGCGAAACTACTGCCGATTATGCAATAAAATGCAATGACGTTAACCTTGATTTGAGTGAGCACGAAAAGCTGTGGGAGAGCGTGCTTGAGCCGATTTTCCCGTCGAAAACAACAGTAGAAAAAGCACCCGTAAAGATTACATTCGGCGGCGAAAATATTACTCGTTCTCCCGCAATAAAAACCGCAAAACCTCGCGTAATTATTCCTGTTTTTCCTGGTACAAACGGCGAGTTTGATATGCAAGCGGCTTTTGAAAAAGTAGGCGCGGAAGCTGAGCTTTTCATTGTAAGAAACCTCTCTGTAAACGCGCTTGAAGGGTCGGTTTCAGAGTTCGCAGAGCTTGTTAAAAGCAGCAATATAATTGCACTTTCCGGCGGCTTCTCTGCGGGCGATGAGCCCGAAGGCGCGGCGAGATTTATCGCGGCTTTCATGAGCAATGAGCGCATTAAAAGCGAAATTGAAAACCTCTTAAATTCGCGCGACGGCTTGATGCTCGGCATCGGAAACGGCTTCCAAGCCTTGCTGAAGCTCGGACTTATTTCAACGCACGATTTAACGCTCACAACCAACAAAATCGGACGGCATCAGTCGCAGTTTGTGCAGACTCGCGTAAGCTCTGTGAAGTCGCCGTGGCTGTCGCTGTGCAAGACTGGCGAGATTTACACTGCGCCGATTTCCTGCGGCGAAGGGCGCTTCACGGCGAGCGAAACGGCTATGCAGGAGTTAATCGCGAACGGTCAGATTTTCACGCAGTACGTTGATTTCGGCGGTGAGCCGAGCATGGAAACAGCGTTCAACCCTTGCAGCTCGATGTGCGCGGTTGAGGGGCTTATTTCCGCTGACGGGCGCGTGCTCGGAAAAATGGCGCACACCGAGCGGGTTTCAGCGGACATTGCAAAGAATATTCACGGCAATAAAAATATGCCGCTATTTGAAGCGGGCGTGAGGTATTTTTCATGAAGAAATTAACCGCGCTGTTCTTTGCGGGAATCATTCTTTTTTCAGCTTGTGCGGCGGAAATTGATGGAGCTTTAACCACCCCGTCGCCTGTCGGCGACACCCCTCCACAGGAGGGGAATGAACAAGGTATAAATGATAACGAATTCCCCTCCGAGGAGGGGTGGCAGACGCAGTCTGACGGGGTGGTTGACGAACCCCCGCCGCCTGTAACAACCACCGCGCCGTCGGCACGGCAGACAAACGAAGAACGCTACCAACAGCTCGCGGAACAAATAGCAGAAGCGTTCGTTAACAAAGATATCGAATTTTTAAGTTTTCAATTCGCTGACAGAAGCAGAAAAGCATTTGAGTTTATAAATGACCTTGATTTTATCGAGTTTGAGTTAATAGAATTGAGATACAATGAAGAAAGTTATGAATGGATTCAAACGCTTAATATAACTGTTGAAGATGGCACAGACGATATTTTCACGCTCGGCGGGCGGGACTGGGAATTAAGGTTAAGGTTTGACGAAAACTCAGCTATTCGTCAGTTTTCGCCGCAGGGTGTAGAGATAAATGAATTGCGCCGGTACAGTGAAGGTTATTTGCCTTTTATATGCTATGCTTTTTCAGCAGATTTAAATGTTTTTGAAACAATGAATGATTTTAACTTGATTAAAGATAATTTTGAATATCAAGATTTTTCCGTTAAACATTCATATCTTTACCGTTTATCATATTTTTTCAATAGTATTCAACGCCATTTGGGTAATGAAGAGCGTCAGTGGATTCTTACAGTTGATGAGGTGATTGAACAAGCAGAAAATATGCTTGGGATAACTAATCTTGATTCTTCTGTTATGCATCAGATTGGCGGTCACGGTTGGCACTGGTATTACCCTGCTGTTGTTTCGGAGGAAATTACGGACACGGGCGCGGTTATAATTCTTGATTTTTACGGCGATACAGGGCATTTATTCGTTGCTAAAACTATGAAATATAACTTAGAATTCGGCGATAACGGAATAAGAATAGTTTCAACAGAGCTTCTTTATTCAAACGACGATTTGATTATGGCAAGCGGTGCTATTTAATTTTTTATTGACTTTTCCCTGCGCCTCCTGTATACTATTATGTATAGTATGCGGGAGGTGCAGATTTATGGTTCGGTTTATAATTTTAGCGGCGGTTTTGATTCTCGGCGTTGTCGGGGTTATTTTCATGAGTGCGGACGCGGACGAGGGAATAGAAGCGGCGGCGGTAATGACAGCCGCGGACTTGTACGAGCAGCAGGAATTAATCGCTGATGATACGGCGGTTGATTCGGAGCTCCCGCCTGTCGAATTTTCACATACTCAGACGTTTTACGCTGATGATATAAACATCGAGCTTTCTGTCGATGACCCCGAAGCTGTTATATTTTTCACAACCGACGGCTCGACGCCTACGCGATACTCGCAGGTTTACGCCGCGCCGATTCACCTCCGCGCAGGCGACAGAGTGCGCGCAATGACGATAAAAGCTGTCGCGCTTTATTTTGAGGACGAATTCTGCGACGGGTTTTATTCCCCGATTGTCACCAACAGCTACATAGCGAGCCAGAAAATTTGGACGCGTTTCTCGTCTGATACATATATTTTCATGCTTTCCGCCGCCCCGTATGACCTTTATGATTATAACCACGGTATCGCGATTGAGGGCTTTCTGCGCGATGATTACATCGAGAATGAGCGTGGCGGCAGACGCGGCGGCATAGACCCGCCCGCACCCGCGAACTTTAATATAAGAGGGCGCGAAAGCGAGCGCGATTTTTACGTTGAGGTTTATGATTTTCAAGGGAATACGCTGATTCACCAAGCGGCGGGCGGGCGCATACAAGGCGGTTGGTCGCGCGCGGCTTCGCAGAAATCATGGCGGCTGATTGCGCGTGGTGAATACAGCGACGGCAAGTTCAGACACGCTTTTTTCGATGATACTTTTAATTATCACGGGCAGTTAATTACTCGTTTTGACCGCCTTATTCTCCGCAACGGCGCGAATGACCGCGAGCACGCCAATATCCGCGACGAGCTCGGCGGAAGCTTAGCGAAGCAGGCGGGCTTCCCCGATGTGCAGTCCTTTGCACCTGCGGCGGTGTTCATGAACGGCGAATATTACGGCTTTGCATGGCTGAAAGAGTCGCTTTGTCTCGGCTATCTTGTGCAGAGCTACGGCGGCTTAAAAGAAAACTACGAAATTATACAGAAATCCGAGGCAGGCAGAGACGGCGAGGAGCGCGCGGTTGAGGACTGGGCGTATGCTTACGGCTTGGCAGAGAGCGCAGTTGAAGCGGGGGACGGCTTCCTTAATGACGCGGTTTTCGAGGAATTCTGCTCGCTCGTGGATATTGACAATTTCATGCTTTACTATGCAATTCAAACCTATATAGACAACCGCGACTGGCCCGGAAACAACATGAGAATGTGGCGGTATTACGCGGACGACGACGAAATTGTTGCACATTCCTTCAACGACGGGAAATGGCGGTTTCTGATGTACGACGTTGAATTCGCGTTCGGGATTTACGGGCAGGGCGACGGCGCGAACACGCTGAGTCACGTGCTCGGCGGGCGCGGTTCAAGCGCGCATATGGGCGGGCAGTCTGTTCTCTTGCAAGCTGTGCTTCAGCGCGAGGATATGCGCGAGAAGTTCGCGAATACAATCTGCGACTTAGTCAGCGGGGTTTATTCAACAGAAAACATGAACGCTACGCTTGCCGCGATTGCCGCAATAGGCGACCACGAGCTCGAAGCCGCGATGCTCGCGCGAACAGTTAATATGTGGGATTTGCGCGGAAACAGACAGCAGATTAACTCCTTTGCGAGAAGAAGACCGCAGGTTTTCCTCACCTTCATGAAAAGCATTTTTGAAATCCCCGAAGGTACCGAAATGTTTGATGTAACCCTAAACGGCACAGAGGGCGCGGACGCTTGGCTGAACACACGCAAGGTTTCCGCAAGCGGCGAAGCCGCCACAACTGCATATTTCACCACGCACAGCGTTCCGCTTCGCGCAGAGCTGTACACAGGCTACGAATTTGCAAGCTGGGAAGTAAACGGCGTTCATTATTACGAAGCCGATATGCAAATCACCGCAAGCATGGCGGACGCGAGCAGGAAAGTCAGCATAAACCTGCACACCGAAAAGGTTATCGACAGCGCGCCGCTTCTCATCAGCGAGCTTAACGCGAGCGGCGGAGCGGATTGGGTCACGCTTTATAACCCGAATCAAATTGCAATTTCGACAAAAAGCTTTTATCTTTCTGACGACATAAATAACTTAACAAGGTGGAAAATTCCGACAATTTCCATACCGTCCGAGGAATCGCTCACAATCGTAATGCGCAGTAACAATACGCAGGACGCGCTGATGAAGCCGCAGACGAATTTCAACCTCAGCGCGGGTGAAACGCTGTTCCTGTCCGACACGGACGGCGAAATCATAGCATGGGTTGAAATCCCCGAAACAGAGCCGGGCGAAATATTAACTCGTGCGAGCGACGGTACATATTTTATAACAGCTTATTGACATTTAATATGATTTTGTGGTATAATATTTAATTATATGGAGGAATAGAGAATGAAAACTATTAAGAAAACCACGAGCATTTTGCTTACCTTTGCAGTTATAATCAGCGTTATGATTATCACGCCGATTACGGCGGCGGCGAGCTTGAACCCCGAACGAATGACATTTGAGGAATACATAGTGGCAAGCCTTGAAAGCTTCACGGAGCGCATTGAAATCGGGTATTACATACGAAATAACAGTGAATGGCTCAACCGCGGACAGGCAGAAGGCGGACACGAGCTGGCAAACTGGCTCATCAGCGGGCTGATTCCGTATATTATTGATAATAACCCGCAGCTTTTTAATGTTCGTACAGCTTTTTCGGCGAACTGGGTTTTCCCCGACTTTTCGACATTTACTATTTCGCCCGAATATATAATGACGCCCGCGCAATACGCCGCTGACTTAAAGACGTTTAACGTTGCGGCTATGCAGGTGCTTAATCTTGTGCGTGATGCGCGCAATGACTTTGAAAAAGCCTTGATTCTGCATAATTATGTAGTTTTAAATACAACCTATGACAACGATTTACTTTCGTTCTATGAAATAAACGGCTTTCAGGCAAGACCGCCGCGCCCGCTTTCTCACACGGCTTACGGCTCGCTTATTAACAAGTTAGCTGTTTGTGACGGCTACGCAAAAGCGTATATGCATCTGTTAAAATTAGCGGGAATCGAGAGCAGAATAGCTTCCGGCAACGTAGACGGCGGTATTTCGCACGCGTGGATTATTATTTATCTTGACGGAAGCTGGTATCATATTGACCCGACCTGGAACGACCCCGACCCTACCGGTAATTCTCACGGTTCTATTATTTATGATTATTATTTAGTTAACGGCAATGAAATCGGCAAAACTCACTTCAACTGGGAATGGGCGACTGCCGACGGAAGAACGACGAACTCTACTACGTTCAGCAATGCATTTTTCCGCAGTGCAAAGAGCGCGGTTGTGATTCTTGATGACTATTTTTACTGGCTTGAATATGATTACGGCGATAAAATCGAGCGCGGCGTAGATAATAACCTTATTAAAAGCTATAATATGAGCACAGGGCGCACAGAAACCGTACATAGTTTTGAAGCGATTTGGTACGCGGGCGGCACAGAAAATAATAACCCTTACACTGCTTGGCCTGTTTCACGCTCGGGGCTCGCTGCTTACAACGGCTTGTTATATTTCAGCACTGCTAAAGAGATTCTTTCGTTCGACCCTGTGACAGGAGCGGTTGAAACTGTTCACGTTCCTGCGAACCTCGGCGGTACAGGGAACCGCTTCATCTTCGGAATGACGATGCATGAAGAAAAAATCACCTACTCGGTCAAAACAGAACCCAACGCAAGCGATAATTTATTTACTGTAAGCGTTGCGCTCGCTGATTCTCCGCAATCCAATACGTTCACGACTGCCGACGCGTTAGTGGTTCTTCGTTATGGAGCAGGCTTGAACACGCTCACAGTTGAACAAAGATTAAGATATGACCTCAACGGCGACGGCGCGGTTACTACGGCTGACGCGCTTATAATTCTCAGAATCGTCGCAGGCGTTCTCAATTAATAAGGAATAGGGAATAAGGAATAATGAAAAAAGTATTTTCAGCAGTTTTAATTTTGGCAGTAGTTTTGCTTGGCGGTTGCGGCTCGGCGGAGGAAAGCATTAGCTCACTTGACGGTGTTCAGGTGCAGACAATTGCAAATGCTGTACTCGCCGAAATCGAAATACCGTCGTCAGTAGAGAAGAAAGTTGAGGATATACCGACGTTTTTCAGCGATTTAGACACTGCAGGCATTGCGGAACTCTCGTTTTATATCTGCGCTTCGGGGGCTTTTCCCGATGAATTGCTGATAATCAGATTCAACACCGCAGAGGAAGCCAGTATCGCCAAATCGGCAGTTGAAAGCCGCCTTGAAAGCAGACGCGTTGACTTCCGTGATTACGCGCCCGCCGAAATGTATAAATTAGACAGCGCGGCAGTAATCGTGAATTCCAATTGGCTGTTCTATTTTGTAACCGAGGACAATGCAAAAACCAGAGAAATTATAAACTCGTATTAAAATTAAAACCCCGCTTCAAGCGGGGTTTTCTGATACTGTTAATCATGTATAAATGCCACGTTAACCTCGGGGTTATCGTAAATCGTTTCTGTTGAAACTAATCGCCAGCCTAACTGACCCGCTGTGAACTCAAATTGCAAGGTCTCGGCTAAGAACATATAACCCGCGTCACCGTAGAAGCTCATTGTAACGCCCGCTGTGCCGTCTCTGCGTCTGTTGCTTTCGATGAGCTCGGCTCTTACGAGCGGTCCATCGGGGTAGAAGGTGTTCTGATAATTTAAAACCTGTATTTCGCCGTCCGCGCCCTCCCAGAACATCTGCTCCTCAATAATAGCTTCGAGGTCAATTTCAATCCCGTAAACATAATCAACAAGCTCGATAAATTCGTCAGCAGGAAAATATCCAATACCCATACCGTTATAATTCGTATACTCGTAGCCAAGGTGCGTAAAAGAAAAGAGTCCGCGCAAATTCATTTCCGGTCTGAGCAGATAGCTTCTGGAATACCAGTAACAGAAATTAACTAATTCATCATGATGCTCTTCAGGGGAATAAGGTCTTATGCGGTCAATTTCTTTGCCGTAGGGTGCGAACATAGATACCTGATAACCGGTTTCCACACGCATGACCCATTCATTACTTTGCGCGAAAATGCCGTCGTCCTCGTCTGTCGAAATTACGAAATAGTGCAAATGCTCGCGAGTAACAGGGTCAAATTCAGAGCCGATTAATGAGAGTTCATGAAACTGCGTATTCTTCACAAAATCGAAAAGCCCGGGCGTGTTAGAGTAAAACAGCTGAGCTAATTCGTTCGTGTCGCCCTCGGCGAAAGCCCGTGCAATCCGAAGCGCGACTATCGTAGAGTTGATTTCTGTTTGACGAATTGCTTCTTTAGATATAATTTCACCGTCGTAATACGGCGCAGGCTCGGGAATCAGCACTAAGGGCATTGCGACGTATTCCAGAAAGTCGAAGGTGAACTGCTCGGTAGTGTAAATAGTACGTTCTGTAATCGGCTCGGGCGGAACGTACCGCCGTGAAAAATCTTCAAATTCCGCGTGATATATAAGCGAGTTATGAATATTTAAAATATAATCCTCGCCGCGTGTCTCGTTGTACCAAAATTCACGCTCGGCGCGCGAGGTTATGGGGGCAGGGGCAGCAGGAGGGGTAATTATAATCCTGCCTATAGATTCATCTTGCGTGTTAAAAACTGTTGCGAATGTTGGATTGTCCGGAGAAATGCCGTAGCTGTAGCTGTCTGCTACGATTATGCCGCTTTCTCCTGCAAGCTCGCCGCCGCCATCATTAATTCGAGGCGGCTGAAGCATATCGTTGCTCCTCATGAACATATAGCCGCCGATAACAACACCGCAAAGCGCTGCCGCCATACCGCCGAGAACCGCGAAGCCCCGCCTGTGCGAGGATTTCTCAGCGCGAAAGGGGACATCGCCTTTTATGAGGTTGTTTTTCATGCTTACGGATAGCTCGACGTTGTCAACGTAACTGAATAATCTGCTTTCTTTCATGATGTCTCCTTTCTGTAATTATAAATAGGCTTTGAGCATTTCGCGCCCTTTTACAAGCCTTTTTTTAATGCCGCTCTCGCCGACGTTCAAGATTTTCGCTATTTCATGTATTTTATAGCCTTCGTAATAATGTAAGTAAAGGGTGGTTTTATACTTCTCGGGAAGACAGGCGACTGCGTTCTGCAGTTCAAAGTCGGGGTCGCTCTTGGAAATGTGAAACGCTTCGTCAAGCGCGGTAGTCCGCCTGTTCCAGGTGCTTTTGTTGTAGTCGCGGCATTTGTTAATTACAGCACGAATAAGCCATGCCTTGAGGTGCTCCTCATCGTTCCAACTTGGCTTAATGGCATGGATTTTAAGCATAACATCCTGCAGCGCGTCATACGCGTCTGTTTTGTTACTAATTTGCGCCGCGGCTAATTTGTACAGCATATTTCCGTAGTTTTCAACTATGAACTCAACGCTGTATTCATTCCCGCACGGGGAGGTGAGAGTCATGCGGTCGACCTCGCTTTCCTCATCTGTATTTAAAACGATTAAAAAAAAGAAAAAGTTTCTTTTGTAGGGAACGCATTAATGCGTTCCTTCCTGTCTGTTCACTGCGCTAATAAGTGCAAGCACAGCCGAGGTTGTGACGTCGGTGTGAAGCCCCGCGCCCCAAAACGCCTGCCCGTCTGCAGTTTTGATTTCGATGTAAGAAACCGCCTGCGACCTTGAGCCCGTGTCTAACGCGTGCTGTGAATAGTTTATCAGATTATATTTCAAGCTTAAATTCTTACCAAGCGCGTTGCTGACTGCGTCAAGCCGCCCGTTCCCTGAGCCTGTCAGCACGCGTTCTTTTTTATTTACGCTGACAGTTAATGTCGCGGTAATGCTGTCGCTGTGTTGTTCGTAATGAACCGTGATGAACTTAACAGGGCTTGAAAAATTCACGAAGCTGTCGCAGAAGACAGCGTAAACCTCGTCGGGCTGCAGCTCCTTCTGCTGTTTGTCGGAATAATCCTTGACCGCATAACCCACCTGCTCGCGGAATTTCGGCGGTAAATCCATGCCGTACTTAGTTTTTAGGAGGAAGCCTATGCCGCCTTTCCCGCTCTGGCTGTTGATTCGGATAATGTCGCCGTCATACTGCCGCCCTAAGTCCTTAGGGTCAATGGGCAGATAAGGCACAGTCCATTCCGTTAAGCTTCTATCCTCGCGCCACGCCATACCCTTCGCGATTGCGTCCTGGTGAGAGCCCGAAAACGCCGCAAAAACCAATTCGCCGCAGTAAGGGTGCCGCTGTCCGACGTTCATTTCGGTGAGCTGTTCATAAGCTTGCACGGTTTTGGGTATATCGGAGAAGTCAAGCTTAGGGTCAACGCCGTGCGAATACATATTTAAGGCGAGCGTGATTATATCAGCGTTTCCAGTGCGCTCGCCGTTGCCGAAAAGCGTACCCTCCACGCGGTCAGCCCCCGCAAGCAAACCGAGCTCTGCGTCCGCTACAGCGCAGCCCCTGTCGTTATGCGGGTGAAGTGAGACTACTACATTTTCGCGGTTATGCAGATTATTGCACATATATTCAATTTGCGAAGCGTAAACGTGCGGCATGGACACCTCGACAGTTCCCGGTAAATTAATTATAACTTTATTGCCGGGCGTCGGCTGAAGCACATCGATTACCGCGTTGCAAATGTCAAGCGCGAAGTCCGGCTCTGTCTCCGTGAAGCTCTCGGGAGAATACTGAAAGCGGAAATTACCATCGTAAGCACCTGCGAATTTCTTCGCAAGCTCCGCGCCGGTCACGGCTATATCTATGATTTCCTGCTTACTTTTCTTGAAAACCTGCTCCCTCTGCGCCGCTGACGTAGAGTTATAAAGGTGCACGATTGCATTTTTCACGCCTTTTAATGCCTCGAAAGTCCTCTCGATAATATGCTCGCGCGACTGCGTCAGCACCTGCACGGTGACGTCGTCGGGAATGAGACTCCGCTCAATCAGCGCGCGGCAGAAGTCGAATTCCGTTTGGCTCGCGGCAGGGAAGCCGATTTCGATTTCCTTGAAGCCGATTTTAACCAAGAGCTTGAAAAAATCTAATTTTTCTTCAAGGCTCATCGGCACGATTAACGCCTGATTACCGTCGCGCAGGTCAACACTGCACCAAATCGGCGGCGCGTCGATATAATCTCGGCTCGCCCAGTTAAGGCTTTGAGTCGGCGGCAAAAAATAAGCTTTTTTGTACTTGTTTGCGTTTTTCATGATTTTGCTCCTAAAAATAAATACCCCGCCTCTTTACTGCAACGTAAAGTGACGGGATAGAAATAACCCGCGATAGCACCTTTAATGTAAAGTGTTCTATGTATTACGCCATTCTGCGCGAGGGAAAAGCCGAGATAATTTTCTTTGTGTAGAAGTCGTCGTGAGCTTCTGTTTTAACGAATTCTTCAAAAAGATTTTGCGGTACACTGTTGTACGAGAGTAATTTTTCATTTTTCAGCTTTACGAACATGATTTTGCCGTAATAGCTAACCGAGTCAATTATGCTCGATTTTATTTTGTATTCTTCCATTCTTTAAATATTCCTTCCTGAAGCTGACAAACCTTGGAAATCCATCTCCCCCGACGACAGCGATTTCCAAAACTTGAGCCTCCGTGAAAATTATTATACCATATCTTGTATCCGAATGCAAGTCTTTTTTGAAAAATTTTACAAAAAAATTCGGGAATTTTCTTCCCGAATTTATAATTGTTGAAAATGATTGGAATATACAGAATTTAATATTTGGTAGCTCCGCAATCCTGGCAGAACGTAGAATTTGAATTAGAACACCCGCATTTTATACAACCCCAATTTGTAGTGTCTATAATTTTATCTTCAGGGATTTCAACAAAATCTGAGTCGTCGTAACTGCTATAGCCGTATTCATATGCTTCGTAATTCTTTTTTGCGCCTTTTCGATAGAGAGCACATAAAGATATATTAAGTCCCTCCCCGAAAAACATAACCCAACCAAAGCCGTTAAATTCATTTGCTATAAGTTCCGCGGTACCATTAATAACACAGATAACAATTGCGGCTGTGCCGAGCTTCCGCAATAGCTCGCCTTTGCTAATGTTTTTATGAAATATTATACCTAAGATAAAAACTAAACTTAAAAATAAACCGGCTAACAGAAATAACATCTGAATAAACGGACTGCCAATTCCTTCAATAAAATATAAATCACCAAATAGTTGAATTATAGAACCGTCTGCAGAATTGAAAAAATTAAAAATATCGCTTGCAAGCCATATTAAACAGGGTATTAATATAAGTTTTCTTCCGGGTGCGAGGGGTTCTTGCTGATAAGTATTGTTTGCGGTATCATTGTTTGGCTGTTGAAAGACAGGAGTGGAAGCTTCACGCATTGCTTGCTCCTGCCTGTATTTTTCCGTCCCGACCCCGCAATGCACACAGATTAAAGCTTCCGCGTCAATTTGTTTTCCACACCTCGAGCAAAACATAATATTGGGGGTAGCTTCGCTATTATTAACACTGTTCATGGTATTTACAAATTCTTTTGCACAAGTATTAATTACATCTTGTAATCCCGGAGAACACGACGGACAGCCGTTTACAGCTTGCTCAGCAGCTTTAAGAAAATCTCCTATATCAGGGTCACACGGATTCTCGATGACAAGTTCTATTGCTCGTTCGAGGCAATAACCGACAGTTCTGCCGTTAGATGTTATTTTGTCTTTGCAACACATATTTTCCTCCAATAAAATGATTTTTATATCCTATTAATTCTAACATTTTTTGACAGGAAATTCTATTTGTTTTGTATACATAAATAGCACATTTTTTTTTTGGATAATATGCACAAAAAACCCCGCTCTAAGCGGGGTTTTGAACTTATTTAACTTTGTTAATAAAATCTTTAAGAACATCTTCCATGTCGGGTCTTCCGATTTCCTGCAGGCTGTATTCAACGCGCGTGTTGGGTTTACTAACCTTGATTACCCGCGCTAAGTCAATCGGCGTAGCGATAATGACAGAATCGCAGTCAACAGCTTCAATCGTAGCCTGCAAGTCGCGCATTTGCTCCTCGCCGTAGCCCATTGCAGGCAGAACACAGCCGACATCAGGGTAGATTCTGAAGGTTTCCGCAAGCTTTCCGACTGCGAAGGGACGGGGGTCGATAATTTCAGCCGCGCCGAAACGCCGCGCCGCGACGATTCCTGCACCTATTTTCATTTCGCCGTGCGTTAAAGTCGGACCGTCCTCAACCACGAGAACCCGCTTGCCCTTGATTAATTCGGGCTTTTCGACGCTTATGGTAGAAGCCGCGTCAACCACAATTGCGTTCGGATTAACAAGCTCAATATTTTTTCTGACCTCTTGAATTTTCTCGAAGTCCGCGCTGTCGATTTTATTTATGCAGACGACATCGGCAATTCGTAGCGTGACCTCACCCGGATAGTAGGAAAGCTCATGCCCGGGTCTGTGCGGGTCAACGACCGTCACCATTAAATCGGGCTTGTAGAACGGGAAGTCGTTGTTTCCGCCGTCCCAAAGAATAACGTCACAGCCGTCCGGGTCGTTCTCGGCGGCGCGGAGAATCGCCTCGTAGTCAACGCCTGCGTAAATCACGTTTCCGCGAACTACGTGCGGCTCGTATTCTTCCATTTCTTCTATAGTGCATTTATGCTTCGCTAAGTCCTCAACAGTTGCAAAACGCTGTACCTTTTGCGCTTCTAAGTCGCCGTAGGGCATGGGGTGGCGGATTGCGATTACTTTTAAGCCTTTTTCCATTAGAATTTCGATAATGCGGCGGGAGGTCTGGCTCTTGCCGCAGCCTGTGCGAATCGCACCGACGGCGATTACAGGCTTTGTGCTTTTCAGCATAGTGTTCCTATGTCCCAATAATGTGAAATCTGCGCCCGCGGCGTTAACCATCGCGCTGATATTCATGACGCTCGCATAAGGCACATCGCTGTACGAAAACACACATTCGTCGGCGCCGAGCTCCTTTATAAGCCTTTCTAATTCGTCCTGCGCGTAAATCGGAATCCCATCGGGGTAGAGCTCGCCCGCGAGGGAAGCGGGGTATTTGCGGTCGGCGATGTCGGGAATTTGAGCGGCGGTGAAGGCGACAACTTTATAAGCGGGATTACCCCTGTAAAAAGTATTGAAGTTGTGAAAATCCCGTCCTGCTGCGCCGATAATAATGATTTTGCGTTGTTGCATATATGTTCTCCTTTATTGTAGTTATATCTTTTTCAATTAATATTTTAACCGAAATTGCGTCTTTTGTCAATATTTTTTTAAAATATAGTTGACAAGCTGTTTCAAATCTGATATAATGATTCTTGTTGTGGCTGATAAAGCCATGTGACCCACTAGCTCAGCCGGCAGAGCACCTGCCTTTTAAGCAGGGTGTCCCGCGTTCGAGTCGCGGGTGGGTCATAAGATAAAACCGCGCTGATAGCGCGGTTTTATAAATTCATTAATGTTTTCAAATTTTTAAATTATATATGTTTTATGTCATATTTGCGCATACGTGGTAGTCAAATAGGTAGTCAAAATCTTTTTAAGTTTCATATTGATTCCTTTCTCTACCCTTATTCATCAAGGGAGTTTTGCCTACTAAAATGCTATCTTTAAGTGTACCATAAAATACCTACTTAGTCAAGCCCCCTAAAACCGCATAAATTCAAAGTTTAACGGTAATAAAGATAACAGAAAAACAGCTAAAATCCGCGCAATTAGTAACAAGATAGTAACAAACAGTTATAAGAGATAACTAAAACAAAAAAGGCAGTCTCACGACTGCCTTTCTCTCTGTTTAAATTTTTTCTACCCCTCTCGCCTTAGCAAACCCCGTAGTATTCGCCGTGGACTTATCCCCCTGCTTCATCCCGAGCCGTAACGCAAAGTTCACACCCTTTTCAGTGCGAATCTCAGTTATAAATCGCTCTGCACCTATCATCGCGGTACTTCTCGCCACGGCGTCAAACGCACTGCCCGCATACGCCTCTTTAATCATCACACGGTCGCCGACTTTCAGCGTGGGCGCAGAACTCGGCGCGTCGGGGTCAAGCCCCGCTACAATCCGCAGAATCCTTAAAGCGTGTGCGGTCGTAATTGTTCTGTCTTTGTTGAAATCGTACAACTTGACCTGTTCGAGCGTAAGTGTTTCTATTCCCGCGACGTGACGTAAAATATTTCTCGCGTCGGCGGTGGTTAATTTATACGGCGGCGTTTCAATAATAACACCGAAATGCTTCGCAATCACGTCTGCCTCGGCTTCCGCAAGTCTGCGTAGATTAGAATCTACTGTTAAAAATTGCGCGTCATTCGGATTTGTATGAAAGCCGTGCTCCATGAGCATAGCACAAGTACAGCCGTTGTTCGCGGCGTTGCGTATTACTCCGAAAAAGTCGTTATTCGGGTTGCCGTCAAGAGTGCGCTCCTTGACGCCCCGCGAGTTATGATTCATCACACGGCAGACAGAAGCAAGAAGCTTTTCGGCAAGCGATTTATGCTCGCGTCCTCTTACGCTCAAAAATACCTCTGAACCTGTCACGCTTGTTTGCGTTATGTCAGCGGTGGCGTTGCTATGTAGCGATAGCATGAGCACTGAATCGTTTTGACCCGCTAATCTCCCTCGATTATCAACCGTGGGATTATCGATGATACGCGGTCGGGTAGTCACGACTTCAAAGCCCCGCTTTTCAAGCTCTGTTTTCAAGAATCCCGCAAGCTTCCACATCTGCGTACCCTCGAAATAACCTTTAGTATACGGATATGGATTTCCGAACTCACCGTGCCCCGGGTCGAGTGTGATTTTAATTTTTTTACTCATGATTTTTCCTCCTTATTTTCTTCATTCTTACTGCTCAGCTTTAGCTGTTGCAATATTTTCAATAATTTTTCGGGAATCGGCACGCCCATCGCGCCCGCGTTCTCTAACAGCGAAACGCCTTCGTTTGCAATGAATAGAAAAATTGCCGCCGTTCGCAGTCCCGAGCCGCTTTGAATAATATGCTCGTCGATGATATGCGCGAGCGCGACCACCATAAACATCATGATTTTTTTGCAAATCCCGCGGAATCCGATTTCGCTTGAAAATTGTTTTTTCACGATTGCAACTAAAACCCCTGTTATGTAATCGAGAACTGTGACGGCGATTAAAACCGTCAGTAGCTCGTCAAGCTCACCGAACATATAGCCAATACACGCGCCGATAATGACGATTATGCCGTCGATAAATTTACCTAAGTTCATGAGTTTTCACCCACCCTTTCAATTTCCGCCGAAACGGATTCTTTCATTTTTACGGGAACGTCGCCTATTTCGATATTTCCGAGCCGCGTCTGCACGGCATAAAACTCTATAGGCTTTTCAACCTCCAGCGCGCGAAGAGTCGCTTCGCACGCTTCAAGCCGCTCCAAAATAGTGGGCTCAAGCGGTTCAAAAACAACCTCCGGCGGCGCGCCTGTTTCAATCCACCTACGCTCTTCTACGATATACCTCGCTTCGTAAAGTCCGTCATCGGGTCTGACGTCAGTTACATCATCAGGCATAGGATTATCTTTGTTATAATCGTCAATTACAGGCTCAATGTAAAGATTATTGTTGTTTTTGTCGTATTTGTAATATTGTTCCATGTACTTCTCCTTAAAGATTTATACTGAATGATTTATTAATCCAAAGATTTCCACCTGTAACCGGAGTAGTAACTTGCAAATTTCCGTCAATAAATACGCTAAAAATGCTACCGCGAGTTACATCATTTGAAAAATCTACTGCCCAATCTCTGAAGGTTTGTGAGGGTCTAAATCCATCCGGCAACATTGCAAATGTTAAACTTATGCCCGCACTTAATGTTGGAAACATAATAGCACCCGCTAATTCAATACGACTCCCTATTCTTCGGTATCTTGGAGTTGTTCCTCCGAATGCAACAGCTCCATTTTGCAATACTAAATCTATCCAACCGGTATCTATAGCTACTAAAGGTGTAACAGAAATCAACCTGTATACCGTCCCATCAAGTCTAACCTGCATTTCTGCGCTTGCAGGTACTGTTAGCGGGTTACTCGCGCTAACAGCCGCGCCGTTTATTTGTAACGCTCTTGAAGTCCCTCCGCTCGGCTGAATATTTGTCGCCGCTGTCATGTTGATTGCGTTTGTGCAGCGTATTGTAATTATTCTGCCTGTTAAGTGCGTTTCTGTCACGCTCGGCAATCCTGTCACCGAAAGCGGCGTTGTTGTTGATGCTGTTGCTCCGAGTAAAGCAGCCCCCGCCGCGCCCGCCCTAACTAATGCAGGCGTCATTGTGTGTATTGTTGCTCCTGTGCCTATTCGCATATTTGCGTCGGAGGCAATAGTGCGTGCGGGTTCTGCCCCCGCTTGCGACGCGGTTACACTGTGCGGGTTATTCGTGTTTCCTGTGTGCGATGAAAGCGTGTTACTGATTGAATTTAATGTGTTACTAATCGCCGTCGTAACCGCAAGAACCGCCTGATTCACCCTCTGTGCCGTCCACCCGCGCACTGTTGTCGCTGTGCCTGTTTCGGCTTCTGCTTGGGGTACTACTTCGCGGGCGGGTTCTCTGCCCTCAACAGCATCTTCTAAGTCTTTAAGCGTCGCTAAAACACTCGGGTCAATCTCAACATGAATCACGCACTCGTTAGATAGAGGAAGTAAGAACCCAAATTCAAGTATAAACTCGGGGTTCGTGGCTTCGGCGGGGATTTCAATACCTCTACTATCCTGTATAATCGCAATAAAAGTGTCGTTTCCCGTCTCTCCTGTTTTTCTCGCATAAAGCCCGACCTGCTTTAAAATATACGAGCTTTCAAGCCCTATGTTATTAACTCTGATTATAACTTCTCTGCCTTTTGCTGTATTTCTGATTCCCGCAATAGGCAAATTCATTTCGGGCGCAGTAACTCTCGTTTGCGTCATTAATGACGCTGTGGGATATGTAGAAAATCCCCCTGTCGCTCTTACAATATCAAGCCCGTTCCCGTGAAGAGCCTCATTATATAAACTAATTCCCGAATTAGTTATAACCGTCTCAGTCCATGCCATATAATTTCACCTCCGTGTTTATTCTCATGTATGTAGATACAGGCTTCACCCCGACATACGCTGTCGCCTCACCGTTAATCGGCGTCCTGTAAACTACCTCTTCTAAATGCGAACGCAGATTCTTAAAAAAATGAATCTTATCTAACGCCTCCCGTTGCTTTTCGGGGTTGCTCGGGTCTGCTGTGATTATTACTCTGAACATATACGGTTCACCGCCGTATTCAAACCACTCCTGCACAAACGTATCGGGGTAAACAGCACTCAGCGCAGTCTCAACCGCAAATTTCGTCCCAAGACGCTTATGCACTCTCACGCTGTCTTTAATTACTTGCCGTTTTATTTCAATATCATGGCTGTCGTCGTACCAGTCCACGCTCAAATCGTGCGCAATTATATCAAGAATATCCTCGGGAAGCTCGTCAATCCTCGCATAAATAACAGCGTTTCTCGTAAGGTTCATATTTTCCCGCATAGCCTCGGAAATTACTTTTCCGATTGCAAGCATTTCGGGGTTTTCTTTAAGCGCAGGCGGTAAAGTGCGAGTAAAATCGAAATTATAAATGTCATTAATCATCTTCGATTCCCCCGTAAATTACGTTTTCAACTTGCAGAACCGCAACTGCGCGTCTATCAACAACAGTAAAAGCAGGGCTTCTTATTTCGGCTCTTTTCGCACCCGCTCCCCGAATTAAAGCCGTAAGCTCATCGGGGTTTATATCCCGCCCCATAGTTTGCGTCTGCCATGATTTATACTGCTCGATTGCCGCTTCAACGTCCCTCTGAATAACCGCCGCGCTGTTTTCCCGTGTCCGAGGAATAAAATATGTAAGGTCAATGTCGAAATTTATAACGTCGGGCGCGTTCACAGTTACAAAGTCTGTCAGCGGCCGAGTATCAGCAGCTGAAACAGTTTTTAATACTAACTGCTTCATTTCTTCATCGGGAAACTCTCCGTCCGAAAGTATAAACCGAATATCAACGCGCCCCGGCGAAGGGGTATATGCTTTAGCGTCGGCAATTCTCGCAGACGCCGACTTCGTATGATACTCATAAGCTGCCTCGGGCCCCGCAGTTGAAAATGTTTTTAAGCTCAGCCTGTATCTGTCGTAAAGCGAGTCGTCAGACTCTAACTCCGCTCCCCCCTCGCTGGTAGTGATATTCTCAACACGCTCAAACATCGGAAATAAATCCACAATCTGCGAAATCTGCCCCGCTGTGAATCCGTTTCCGATTATTCCCGTAGTTAAACACACCGCAGGCACTTCGACGCTCATTTCATTAATAGGTATTGTCGCCGTTTCGGTAGTAGCAAAAGTAATCTCACCGTTAACGCTTACTCGCGTGCCCGCTTCAATAGTCACCGCAGAATTTTGCTGTGCTGAAATAAAAAAGCGCAGTGTAGTCCTTGCCGCTTGCGGTTGCAATCTCTGCACATCTCTGAACATATCTGCAAGCGAATCTAAATAATCACCCTCAGCATACCGTGCTAAATTTTGTTTAGCGGCTGTATCAATCAGCACCCGCTCATGAACTATTATATCCACGAGCCATGTTAACAACTGCCGTACCGGGTCAGCAGGGAATAACGTCCTGTCTAAAAACACCTCTGCCGCTGAAATAACAGCGTTCAGAAGTGTTTCCGTGTTTATATCAACAAAATTAACGTCGGGTAAACTTCGTAAATTGTCAATTGTCAATTGTTCATTGTCCATTGTCCGTCACCTCCACTTTCGGAATCAGCTTTCCGTTTTTATCGTCACGCTCAAATGTAATGCTGACTATTTCTGCCCTCAGCTCGTATCTGCCTATTTTTTCGTATATTTCAGAGGTAATCAGCGACTGCGCGACTTGAATAGGTCTGTCGGTAATATCCGTGCTTACTCCGAACTCACGGTCAAGCGGCACCGAAAATGTCGGCGTCGCTAAAATCATAGCGACATTTTGCTTTATTTCCTCCTCACGCGAGGCGGGCATAATATTTATGTTCATGTCATTACCGCCTTGAATATGAATTGAGTGTCACAGTTACCCTTGCCGCGAGCAAATTACCTTGATTATCGAATCTGTCGAGCGTCCTTGAAAGCCTTGTTATAACCCACTGTCTGCTACCTATAATTTTTATGCCTAAAATAAGCACCATCGCGTCACCGCGTCGCTCCGCTTTCCAAAGCTTATCAAGCTCCGCCATAGGATTAGTACCTAAATTTACTGAAAAATTCATAGTAAAGCTAATTGTGTCTATGTTTATTCCCGTAAATTCTAAAAGCGCGTCTCTGTTATGCCTATTGTGCGTGGCGAATCTCGCCGAGCTATCCCAGCGCATATTATTGAAAGTGCGTATTTGTTTATTAGAAACAAAAAAGGGTATATCACCCAAAGCTCCAATCCGTGCCATATTTACAACCCTCCGATAATAACGCCGTCGCCCTCGCCATTCGGCAAAAAAATGCAAAGTACTGTCTGACCGACTTTTGGCAACCACGGCTGAACGCTGATTGATGAAATTACAGGCGGATTTTGCATAATAGCAAGCGGCGCAGAAACAAGCGGTCTTCCGTTTTCGCTCGGCTTATCAGCGAAGCTTACCCTCGCTGTCCTATTTATGGTATCAACCGAACTCACAGCCCCGATTCTTACGTTCATTCTTCGTCCTCCGCCCGCCTCAACATTAACTGTGCAGTATATCCGCTTCCGGTTATACTGCTTGTGTTTCGTGAAATAATATACTTGCCGTCAAAATATCCCCACCTTACGACCTCTACGCAAACCCCCGCAAATAAACTAACGTCCCCGACAAGTGTAAACGCCGCCGAAAACGCTTCTTTGTTTTTCTGCCGTAATCTTCGCATTGCAAGATTCCGCGCCTCATTCCTCGAGCTTACCTTCTCGTTAATTTCAAGCGTAATCCCGTCCGGGTCAGCGTCGCGCGGCGTGTATGTATACTCAATCGTAATCCCCGTAACAGGATTCGTATAGCTAACACGGCAGCGCGAATAATTCGCATCATTGGTAGACGCATTAAACCGCCACGATTTAATGTCAGCTTTTCCTCGTTCAATTTTCCGCACAGCAGGCTTTTTCTCAAATTCCGTCGCGTCAAAAAGCACAATTATTCCGCTCGTAACTTTTAGCGAAATCCCTGCGTTATAACAAAGTCCGCTTAAAAACGAAATATCCGATTCAAGCACCTGCTCACGCCTCTCGTAAACAGGGTCAAAATCAGATATAAACATAATGTCCATGCCGTTTGTTTTAGCAATCTGAGCCGCAATCGACGAAAGCTTAATATTTTCCCACGCCCGTGACTTCTCCTGCGTTCGCACGGTAGATGAATTTGGAAGCGAAGTGCATTTCAAGGTCACCGTAGAACCCCTGTCAGCACCGCCGTTACTTCCCAAGTCGTCAATTTCAAAGCTTCCGCAGTCCATAACGCGGTCTTTCCCGTCTCCATTCCAATTGCGCTGAATTATAACAGCAGAAATCGTCATGCCTTTTAATCCGTTCGCGCCGCTGTTATTCGGGCTAACACTGTTCGCCCCTACTGTTAATTGTTCATTGTTAATTGTTACTTGGTTAGCGTCTCTTTCTTCCTGCGATAGCGCGGATAATTTAGACAGCTTTAAATATTGGTTTGATAGTCTAATTTTAATTTCTGTTGTTTTAATATCAAAATTAGATTCAATCTGTTTGAATTTTGTAGGCGATTGCAAAGTCTTTTCCATTTCATGAAACTTGTTGATATATGCCGCTGTAAATTTTATGCCTTTTTCGCCTGTCATTTTATTAGCTACGAATTCACAGCCTTTGCGGGTGAGGAGGTAGCAGGGGAGTTTTTTATTCTGTTCGCTGATATAATTGCTTTCAATGAAGAAATCGGATAATCCATTTTTGGTTTCTCCTGCGGAGTCCTCAATTTTGAAGTTTCCTTCGGAGTCCCCAAAATTGGGGGCTCCTAAAACCTCGCAATATTTTTGAATATCTCTGATTAAATGGTCGTGTCGCTTACCAATCATCTCCGCAACTTCTCGGCTGTCGATTGTTTCGTAATGATTTACCGTGCTTAACTCGCTCGGCTCAAGCTCGTCTAAAATGCGGTTAAAGTAATGAAAAGCCGCATATCTATAGTTAGAATCGGATAAAACACTAAGCTTTCTTGCAAATTCTACAGAGAGCCTGTAAATTGTTATTTTCTTCTTTCCACGCTCTTCGTAGGTGAAGTAATTTGCATAATCCTCACCGATAAAGGCAAACGGATTATCCTCAATGTTCTTTTTGCACCATTGATTGTAATTATCCGGCGGCAGTTTTAAAAACTCATACAGTTTAATAGATGAAACCGTGTTGTGTTCATCTACCTTTAAATAATTCTCAATCGTGGCTTGATTTTTAACTGTTACAATTTCACCCATTTATGCCGATACCCCCATTAGTGTAATACGTTCTTGTTTATGATTCCAGTGGTTTAACGCTTTATTTAATGCATCAATGTGAGTTGTGCCGATTGCTGAGCTTGTGTTTTTACAGTTTTGGCATTTCATAATTATTACCGGAGTACCCCATGTTGTGCGCTCGACTATGATTCTGGGTAAGCTTCCGCAGTTGCATGGATAGCTGTGGACTTTATTTTCATATAAATAGTTTTTGATGTTTTTTACTTCTTGCTGTGTGATTTTTTGCATTATAAAAACTCCTTTTCAAATTTTAATACTTGACAGGAGCTTCTCTATCTGATATAATAGATTTCAGATAGAGGAAACTCTGTCGGGTTGATAAGAGTAACATTTAACCGTCGAAAGTAGAGTGTTGCTCTTATTTCTTTGCTTTTTCATATAATTCTTTGACACCGCGCCTTATTGCCTCTGCCTTTGTGATGCTATAAAAATCACAGCAAAAATCAATCATTTCGATGTCTTTATCCGACAGTCTAATTCTTGTGCTTAAATTTTTAGGGTCGTCTGTCGGTCTGCCCATTGCTTTCTTTTCCGTTGCGATTCACCCCCTGTTATTCAATAAAGGGGCAGGGAGGGCGGCTCCCCGCCCCTTGCTGTTATTCTTTTCCGTCTAAGATTTCTATAGCTTTTTGAAACATTTCTGTGCCTAATGTCATTTTCATATACTTTTCAAAATCTTCTATAGACATTTCACCGCGTTTTAGTTTAATCGTGTTTAATGCCATTCCACCGGTTAAACTTTCAAATTCTTTAGTAGTCATTTTTTCACCTCCTGTTAAATGATATTTACAAGCTTCCCTTGTTTGTTATCATTATAACATATGTATCCACATAATGTCAAGAGGTTTTATGTGAAAGTTGTGTGAAAGTTTTACTTAACCCCTAATTTTAAAACTTGTTCTCTTCTCAAACGCTGCGTTTTCGCGTAGTTTATCGTCAACGTCCTGCATTAGCTTGATTCTCTGCCTGTCTAACATTTCCTCTAATTCGTCAGAATTTCCGTAATTATTAACTACAGGCGCATAATTCACCTCAACTTTTATTTCCTTGCCGCTATTGTCGTCAATAGTCACGTTAATCGGTTGTAAATTATTTTTGCTTCTGCTATTGATTCTATAATCGTCAAGTTCACCGGAGTTAAATGCGCGCATAACAGCGTCAAATGTATTGCCTTTTTGAGTGTAATATTCTACTGACGCTTCGGGTGTGAGGAATCCGCTTATATTTTCTCTGACCCTGTGCTGTAATCCGGCATCTATAAATATTGGATTGTTATATGTGCCTAAAATGCTGTCTGCGATATAATTCCTTGTGTCAAATAATGCCTTGTTTGAACCTGCGATAATAGAGTCATAGTCACCCGATGTATGCCATTTACCTACAAACCCCGATAATATACGTTCTGCATTATTCATGTTGTTATATATGCTTAATTCTGCTATTTGCGCCTGTGTTAATGCTCTTTCTAAAACACCATTAGTTTCTTCAATTATCGCTTCAATAGCTTTGTATGCTGATTCTTGTGTAGCACTATGTGTAAATTCTAATAATTTAATAGCGTTCTCGAATTCATGGTGTGATATTTTTCCGAATTCGTAATCGTCTTTTACTTGCCAAATTGAATCATTATATAATTCCATGTCTGCTTTATTCGCTTCGTAGATGGAACGTATTAAATCATCTCTGTACTCAATAAAACTTTCAACATTTTCTTGCATTGTTTTATAATCAGAGCCGAAATTAATTTGTGAAAATCTTTCAGTTTCTATTTCCAATGCGCGGCGTTCCTCGCGAGTTTCAAGAGCGCGTTGATATTCCATTTCTCTTTGGAATTCTAAACGTTCTTCCTTAGTCGTTCCTTCGCCTAAATAAACAGCTTTTAAATAATCGTCAATTATGGCTTGTGAATTTGTTATGTTATCATTATGACGACGATTAAGCTCTTCAAGTCCGCCGACAACTTTTGCGACGTCAACCCCAAGTTCAGAAGCTATTCCCGCAGCACTCTTAAAACCGTTAATAATACCTTCAAATCTAACATTTGTAATTTGATTTAATAATTCTGCTAAATCTGCAATTGGTTCGCGTAAAGCATTAGCTTCATCTGCCGATAATGTGCCGTTACGTCTTAAATTATTACCATAAATGTCAATGTCCCGACTTGCACCTTGAAAGTCATAACGTAATTCATTGACGCGTTCATTTACAGCAATTGTTGCTTGTGCGTTTTCGTATACATAACGAGTGTTTTTAATAAACTCGTCTGTAATTTCACTTAATTTTCTACCTCCATTATCAAAAAGTATCGGGTCAGCGTACTCCTCACGAAGCTCACGCATTTTCTTTTTATTAAGCTCAATTGCAACTGCAAGCCCTGCCGCTGTCAATCCTACTGCCGCAACTATTGGATTCATTGTCTGTAACGACCGCGCTAATGTCCCCGAACCCGCCGCCGCTCCGTTTGCCATCATCTTAAAGCCTATGATTTGCTTTGTTGCCGCCGCCTTAGCGAGCGTAAACCCCTTAACCCCGACCGTCAGCACCGCGATTTTCCCCGCAAGCTCGACCACCTGCCGCACTGTTTCGGGATTTTCTCTAACCCAAGCAGATGCATTGTTTATCATTTCTGTCATGCCCTGAGCTCCTGCGCGCATATTCGGCAGAAATATTTCACCGACAGACATTCCGAGCTCTGAAATAGCGACTTTATTTAGAGCCAAATCGCCTTTTAAATTATTAATCTGAACGCCTGCCATGCCTGCCGACTGTCCAAGTCCGCCATACTTCTCGCTTGCGCCCTCAATATTCTCGCTAAGCTCTCGAATATTTTCAATACCCTCGTCAGCAATCATATTCCAGCCTTTGAGCGCGACTGTGTCGAAAATATCAGAAAGCGTGTTATTTCTTTCCTCGTCTGAAAAATCTGAAAGGCGATTTTGTAAATCGCCCATAATATCAAACATATTGCGGCTTGCGCCCTCAGCGTCATATAAGTCAACACCGAGTTCTTTAAGCGCACCGGAGGCTTTCGCTGTGGGCGTTGATAGATTCCGCAAAATCGCGTTCAACGACGTTCCCGCCGCGCCGCCTTTCAGCCCTGCCTCTGACATTACTATTAACTGTGCATTTACGTCATTAATCCCGAAGCCCGCAGTTTTCGCCGAGCCTCCCACGTTTACATACGATTCCGAAATCTGCGAAAGCGTAAGGTTCGTGAGCGAAGTCGTATATGCCATGCTGTCCATAACAGAACGGCTCTCCTCCGCTTCCATATGGAAAGTCTTCATTGCCGCGCTGGTGAAGTCATAAACAAGCCCTATTTCGGTGCGTGTCGCATTTGCTAAGTTAGTACCATAACGCATTTGCGCTACAACTAAATCTAAGTCTCCGCCGACTTCAACGAGCTGATTAGCTTTTGCCGCGAGCTCACCAATGGGCGTACCTGTCGCCTGCGCTGTAGCACGCACTTCGTCGCCGAGCCGCTTCATCTGCTCTGCATTATACCCGGTAAGAGCTGCAATATTGCTCATTTCGGATTCAAAATCCGCCGCAGGGGAAATAAATGCTTTATAGAATGTAGCTCCCGCCGCCGCAACGACAGCACTTGTCGCCAAAAAGTCAGCACGCGCCCTTGACAACGCTTCGGAATTCTTCTGCTGCCAGTTTTCGAGCGTCGCTAATTTTTCTTGTTTTTCTTTTAATTTATCGTATTCGTCACTAAGACGATTATTTTCGTTAGTTAAATTATTAGTGTCTACGCCTGCGGTTTTGAGATTGTCGCTCAATCCACCAAGCTTCTGCGTTTGCTTATCAAGCTCTCTGTTTACTTTTTCTATTTCAGATGCCTTAACGCCGTCGGTATTAATAAGCTCTTGTTTTTTAGTTTTAAGCTCGTCTATTGCCTTTTGCGTAGCCTGATACGATGAAATATCTTTCTGTGTTTTCTGTATGTCAGTAAGATTTTTTTGAAGTCCTCTTACAGATTCGGAGGCGGTGTTAAATGTCCCTCGGAAATTTCCGCCGAGCTCACCTTTGATTTGCATTATCAGCTCATAATTCTTTCGGTTACTCATTAAAACTACCTCCTATCGTGAAAATTCCCCTCTGAGGAGGGGTGCCCCGTAGGGGCGGGGTGGTTTAGACGGGGGCAAAGCCCCCGTGTTCCCCCTTATTCGCACCTTTAGGTGCTGCGCTCCGCGCTGTTTAAAAAATCAATCCATTTAACAAGCTCCCGCATATTCAGCGAGAGCCAGTGAGGTATTGACGTATGTGTTGCCCTTGACAAGCGAAAACTTTGTTTTCTAATCCAATCGCACGGGTTTTCGCTTATTCCGTGCTGTTCAGAAAACGACGCGCGGCGTTCACGATTTTGCTAAAATCAGAAGCAGGCAAAGCAATCAAAATATCACTCCCGATTTCTGCCGCTTTTGCCGCGATTCTGTACTGGAATCCGCGTGAAGCTTCTGCGATAATCATATATTCGTTGTTGTTTGCCATTTCGTTTTCAACGTCGATATAGTCCTTGCCGGTGAGCTTATCGAAATTGAACGTGAACTTCTCGTGTGTTTTGTTTTCGTAGGTGAGCGGTGTTTTGAGCGTATGTTCATATACACCCGTATTATTTTTAATTTCTGCCATTATGCTTTCTCCTTTTCAGTTTACATTCCCATTGCTCTTTTCATATCCGCGAGGTAATTAGTACCGTTAACTTCGTATATGAAATTGAGCATATCAATTTCAAGTACTTTTTCGCCATTGATATATGTCGCCCAGTACTGTACTGAGTACTCACCGCTCACGTTACCGACGGTAGCAGGTGCAACCTGCCCCGCGTTGAGCGATTTCGGCTGAATAATCATTACGTGCTTGTATGCTGTAATGATTTTCTGTGCTTGGAGTCTATTTAACTCTTGAACAGGAACTCGCAGTTCGATTTGATGATTGCGTTGCTCCATGAGTCTTAATGAGTCTGTCGTCATGTTTCTGAAATTCAGAGTCAGCGTCATAGCGTTAATGTGACCCATGATTGCAGTTTCATAACTTCCGGCAATGCCTGCACCGCTGATTTGCTCTGTTACATTTTGAATTGTAGGCATTGTTGCGCTCGCCATGCCGTAGTAAACATGGTCGCCTTCAAATATGTTGAAATTAGCAATTGCTTCACTTATTTTTGACATTTTTTCCTCCTCTTTTAATACTTATTAATTCCCCTCCGTGGAGGGGTGGCAACCAGTCCTCAGACTGGTTGACGGGGTGGTTTTACCGTCACCCGAATATCGTCGATAAGTACGACATATCAAATTCAAGCAGGAATAGTATTTCCTGCGCGGGTGTCGGCGGTGTCTGAATGATTTTGAGCGTGATTTTTCCGCTTGCAAGTGATAAATCGTTATTAAGCTCCGCAGGTAACTCAATTCGTCCGCCGAGTAAATGACCCTCCGCTACAAGCCCGTTGGTGTGGATATTGAGCGAATCAATTATGCTTGTAGCAAATCGGTTAGTCATTCTCTCGTCAACTCTGCTCCAAAACGTAAATATCGCCGTTCTTCCGCGCCATGCGAACATACGTGAAACTGAAATGAAATAATCCTTAACGTCTGTATTGCCCGGATAGCACGCTGTATAATTCCCCCACAACGTAAATCCGTTCGAGAAATTAAGCGCGGTGACGATTCCGTTTGCATTGAGGAAATTCGCCGCCTGTATATCAAGCAGAACTTCAGTGCCGTTGTCAAGTAAAAGCCTGTCGATTTGCAAGCTTTTATTTGACGGGCTTTCAGACGGTATTCCGCCGTTTCTTGTGTCTACGACAGCCATCAGAGCCGCCGCCTGCGTTGACATATGGAAAACCCTGTCACCAAGTCCGCACTTGAAGCAGAATAATATTTGCGAGCTGTCGAAAATATTCTGCTTTTTCTTCCATGCGACAGACTCGCTGTAATGCTTTATTCCGTTTGCAGAAACATCAATATCAATCAGAGCCTTCGCCTTGAATAATCCGTTAATGCCGTCAGCCTTCGCGCTCATCACCGCCGCGACCTCGGGGTCATGCGAGAAACCCGGGGCGATAATTAAATCGGGCACTGTTCCAAACGCGGGAAGCACCGTGTCGATTAATTCAAGCCCGGTAGTCTTTTTAGTGGAAAGATTGAATCCGCCGATTATATCGGCTTTTGTTACCATAGACGGCTTGACTGCATTGTACCCTATAGTTAGCTCCGTAGTGCTTGCGGGAATACTTCCGTCGTCAATGATTTCAAGAATAAGCGCAGTGTCGGTGTAGAATAAGGCGTAGTCTGTCCCTGCTTCATAGCTCTGCACGGTAACGCTCTTTTTAATTGCTTCAAAAGGTAGTGTCGCGCGGTTGTTTATAATAGGGTATGCTTTGGACGCAATTGCTTCCTTGTGAACTGCGGGGTCAAGAACGTTTACGAAAAATACAGGCGCAGTCTGATACAATCTGAAATGATTGAAAATGACTTCGCATAATTCGTAATTCTTCCAGCCGTCTGTGCTGTCCATATATCCGAGCGCAGAAACTGCTTCGCTATAGCTTCCCGCTCTGATTACGCGGTTTACGTTGTTGCTGTCTGTTGTATGAACAGGTGCAGTTCCGATTGCAAACGTAATCCCGCTTGCCGCTACTACAGGAGTAGAAACAGAAGTCGGGTTTTCCTGTGTCCTTGCACCGTGAAAAAAATCTGCCATTATGTTTGCTCTCCTTTCATGATTTCGGCGGCGACTTCATTATAAACAGCATTTAAGTGAGTACCGCTTGTTTTTACGTCTCTGCGTGAAGAAACTAACTTTTTAATCGGAACTATAAGGGTTAATAACCCTTTATATTTCCCGATTTCGTCAGCGAATATTTTCTTGATGTCGTCAATATCGCCGCAAAGTACGCAGCTGCACCGCAGTCCGCTGTTTGGAATCGCGGGCCCGATATACATATACTGACCGATTGCCGATGCGGGCTTTTTGTTTTCCTCCGGTGCTGTCGGTTCAGTCGGTGCTGTCGGTTCAGTCGGTGCGGGTTGTGTTGCGGGGTTTGGATTTTTATTGTCTTTAGTAGCCATAATCTACCTCCTGTGTTATTATTGGTTTTTCAAACGTAAGAATCATTTCGCCTGCGAAATATGGAGGCGTTACCCAATCGTTCGGGTAAACCATATACTCAAGCGGCATTTTAAGTGCGAACTGCTCACCTACCCACCGCTCTTTCAGTAGTGCAATGCGAAGAGTAGACAAGATATTTAAAACATCATATGCACCTTTACTGTCATTATCCGAATAGGTACATACTATGAGTCGTATTTTAGATGTGCTGTCGGGTTCTTCCCCTGCGGTTTGCGTGTCATCACCTTCAAGAAATTGAGCCAGTATATATGGCACATAATTTTTTTCTTTTTCCTTATTCGGTAATCCCATTAAATGAACCTCTAATGCACGTCTAAGCATAGTTTTATTGTTTTGTTGTTTTTCCTCTTCGCTCGGTTCATACCCTATAGGGTGTTCATTTTCTAAAGGTCGTACATCAAGGATAATGTTTTGTGTTTTAGCCTCGATATATTTTTTAAGTTCGTTGAGCAAAACTATATCAGTCATTACTTTACCCTCCAGTTAGTACCCCATTTATTTAAGAGCCGTGTTATCTCGTGCTCCGCACGTTCATCAATGGTTTTTATGATTTTTTCTGCGACTCTTTCTGATATTTCATCATCTCCTATCATCTGAGCCCCTGCTAACGCTGTTATTTCGCGAATTGGTAATCTTTTAGGTGTTGTGCGTTCATAAATTCCATAGCGATAATTTTTAAACATATAAAAAGCGCGTTTATATGTAAAAGTATTACCTCCCTTTATTATTTGAGATTTTATAGGCTTTTTTGATTTTTCTTTTCCTTTGTGGGTTCCAAAATAATATAAAGGGATTTTTTTGCCAATAAACGTAACGTCTGCATTTGCGCTATTTCCACAGTTAATAATGCCTGATTCATAGGTTTTAATTTTAGTGTAATTATAAAAATGCTCTTGTTTTATGTTGTATTTTTCTTTTACGCCTCTCCATGCCTCTGTTCGTGCTGCTTGAGATGCTCTTTTTATAATACTGCCGAGGCTTATATTCCATTGTCTAAATGATTCTCCCTCTTTCATGCCCATTGCAAACAATTGAAGCCTGTCGAATACATTGCTTTCAATATCAACATTAAACCAGCTCTTATTTAAATTACTCATTCCTCTAAATCCTCCAAGTCAAGCGTAATGCTTCCCGCGTTAAATCCCGATTTAATTATATTGTACTGCTTGCCGCTAATCTTGATTTTCTGCTCCTTGCGCGGCATGGTTTTTAAATCGGCATAATTTATGTACACGGTTAAATCGGCGATGAAAATACCGTCAGCGTTGTCTTTTGAACCGCGCTTACGGTCTTTCGCGCCCTCGCTGTCAATTACAACGGGAATATTGTATTTCTTCCCGTTGTATTTAACATCTACCATGTCCGCGTGTTCGTCCGCATTGTGAAAAACTTCTTTTAAATCGCGTTTAATCTGCACTTTAAATCCCACGTCTTAGTCCTCCGGAGATGGATTTTTTTCTTGTTTTTCCTTGTCTGCGTATTCTGCGACTTTAAGAGCAATAAGGCGTTTTGCTTCGGCTTCGGAAACCTCGAACGGCGGGTCGCTCGGTGTTTTTGGTAATACCGAGCCTGTGCCGTCTTTTTTATAGCCGTAAGTGCCGTTGATTATTTTGATAAGTTTAAACTTCATAATAAACCCCTTCCTATGTCACTACGCTTGCGGCGTAAATGTACGGGCAGTAATTTTTCGGTGCGGCGAGCGGTCTTGTGCCGAGGCGAAGCTTGCGTGTGTCCTTGTCTTGGTCTATTACGAGTTTTGGAATACGTATGCCTGTATGCGTTGAATATTCTGTGTTTCCGTGGTCGATTTGAGAAATCTGTCCGTACATCAAGCGACCGCAATCCGGTGCAGTTACCATTGCGCCGTCAGTCGGGAAGTAAGGCGTATCTACTCCGCTGTCGTTAACGTAGCTGTGATTGACGTTAAACAGATTCAAGTTGAATCCTCCGAAGTTGAGCGTTCCCATAAACGCAACACCGGGATAAGCAGTCAGCTCGGGTGCGATATTACCGATATGAATACGGTTATTGTCGAGAAGCTTTTGAACTTTGTCGATGTTCAGAACTGCGTCTGCCGCCTGACTGCCAAGAATCAAGTCAGCAGCCATAAGTCCGCGCTTCGATAACATTCTGCACATCGCTGTAACATCACCGAAGAAATCGCCGTTGTTAGCGTTCCAAGTCGCGCCGACTGTGTAAACGTGTTCGCTTGTGCCGTCGTAGAATAGAATGTTTCTGCTGTTTCCTACAGTTTCAGCGTCGATGTATTCTTGAATTTCGCAGGCGTTGTTAAGCATTGTTTGCGCACACATCCACTCCTCCCGGCGTAAAATGCGATTGTCAAGGTCAGTCATGTCTTGCAATAAAATCCTTGCCGCTCTTTCAGCCGCAGAGTTGTTTGCGTGCAGGGCTTCACCAAACCCGCGCTTTTTCAAGTCGTCAAGCGTGAGCATACGTGACGGCGCAATGTATGCGGGCTGATATTTTCGGATTTCGTAGCCTCTGCGGTCAACGGGAATATCTCCCGCACGCTCAGCAACAAACGCCGCCATTTTCCTGTCGCCTTTTCGGTATTCTGTTAGTACTTCATCAGCTGCGAAAATATCCTCATCAGTTGTCGGGAAGTATCTGTCCTTAAAAAACGAGGGATTAGGAACGATTTCTTCCGCGAGTGCAATTAAATAAAAAATTGTGAATAAATCCATGAATTTTTTTCCTCCTTAGTTTTGTTGTGCGGCTTTAAAGACTATATTACGCGTGCGTAATGCGTCCTTGTCCGCTTCTGTCATTTGATAGCTGTCTTTAGTGGTGCATTTATCGGGGTTGAAGCAACCCGCAGTATATACCGCAACGGTAACATCATTGACAGTATCAACGAAGGTATCGTCGCATAGCACGCAATCAGGTGTAAGAGTATCATCTGTACCTGCTACACTTCCGAGCGGGTAAAGCTTATTATTCAAAGCAGAACGTGCGAAAATTGTCCCGCGCGGATAATTTATCGAAGACGAAAAATGCGCAATCACCCGCCCGCGTACTTCAACCGCAGGGGCCAAATCAGTAATTAAACCGTCATATTCCATTTTTCCTATAGTCATTACTTTTTCTCCTTTCCGGTTTTTCCGAGTAAAGCCGCTACTTCTGTTTTAGCCTGCACTTGTTTTTCTTTTGGTGTATCTGCTTTCCCTGCGGAAATACTTCCGCTTTCGGTCTCTACACCCTCCATACCGCTTGCCGCTATATCAGCCTCACGGTCTTTCAGATACTGCCCGCCCTGTGCTTTCTGCGCCGCAATCATCTGCATTGCTACGGCTTCGGCAGAAACAGGCGCGTCGAACTTCGCCTTTGTAATAAGCTCATCGAACCCTCCGAGCGCGACGCTCTCAATTGTCTTTATGCGTTCCCGCTCTGCTTTGGTTGCCGCTTCCGCGGCGGCGGACTCTGCCTGCGCGACAAGTGTAGGATATGCCGCTTTTAACTCGTCTAATGTTTTTAATTCCATGCTTTCTTCTCCTTTTGAATTTTTTAAATTCCCCTCCGTGGAGGGGTGCCCCGCAGGGGCGGGGTGGTTTCCGCTCTGCGGTGCGGTTGTTTGTTTATTTGCAACTCCGCCCGCAGGCAGATTTAACAACGCTTTCGGTACGTTTTTGTATGTAGAAAATGCCGCAACATTTGCTAATGCCTGCGCTTCACCGAACATAACCTCGTCGCAGAATCCTGCGGCTACAGCCTCTTCGCCTGTAAACCAAGTTTCTGCACTTAAAAGCGTAGAAATTTCGTCCTTGTCTTTTTCTGTTTTGAGTGCGTAAGCGTTAATCATGCTGTTTTTTATGACTGCGATTATTTCCGATAATTTTGTTAACCGCTCCTCGTCAAGATAATCATACATGACAAAAGCAGGATTATGAATCATGAACACTCCGTTTGCAGGAATCATAATAGTATCGCCTGCCATAGCGATAATCGTCGCCGCTGATGCCGCCCAGCCGTCAATCTTAACGGTAATTTTCGCCTTGTGGTCTTTTAGGCGTGTGTAAATCGCATTTGCGGCGAAAACGTCACCGCCTCCCGAATTAATCCGCACAATGATTTCCGAAACATCTCCCAGCGCGGCGAGCTCCTTGTTAAACTCGGCAGGCGTGACCTCATCACCCCACCATGAATAGTTTGAAATATCACCGTAAAGAATTAACTCCGCAGGCTTTTCCCCCGCGGCGGCGATAAAATTCCAAAACTTGTGAATCGCTTTAGGCATAGTTTTTAACTCCTTTTTTATTTTATCATGGTTCAACTGGATTTTTAATCTCGTCAACCTCCCGCATAAGCTCTTCCTCACGCCTGCGCGACTGTACGTTCTTGTAGAAATCGCTTCCGTTCATCTCTTGCGCCTCACGGTCTCGGGTAGATAATCCGTTTTCGATTCTTAAAATCGCCGCCTTGACTTCATGCACAGGATTTAAAAGCCCCTGCGCGGGCCCGTTCCACTCCGAACCGCTGTACGCTTTACGGATTGCAGGGTCAGAGAAGAATCCCTGCGCGCTGATTCTTCCGATTGCCACAGCCTCGGCGAGCCATTCTTCATAAATCGACTGGCAAAAGTCAGAGGCGAACCAACTACGGTACATTCGCACGGATTTCCATAGTTCAAGCAGCGCGGCACGTGACGCGCTGTACGAGCTGGCAAAATGCTTAATCAGCACTTCATAAGGCATTTCAAGCGATGTGCCTATATGCCGTGTATATGCAGTAACAAAACTGTCAAAGTTCGGATTTGGTCTGCCAGGCGTTATCATGTGCGGCTTCTCGCCATGCGCCAAATCAATAAAAGAACCGCTGCTGAATTCTAATGCTTGCGGCTCGGAGGCAGTGGTATTTGTCTGATTGTTTTTGTCAACAACCGAACTGATTTCATTAACAACCGAACCGAAAGGCTCATCGTCATTGTTATCTGCTCCTTTTTCGATTATAACCGCCCAAAGAGCATTTATAACCGCTGCGTCAATCTCGGCTTGCTGATAACGTCCAAGTTGTTTTAATGATTCAATAATCGGCGCAAGGTACGGAACCCCGCGCCGCTGTCCGATTCGCTCACGGTTCATTAGATGAATTATGTTCTTCCGTCCTGTTGTTTTCCCAAACGCTTCAACTTTTGCCCATTTACCACTAAGTAACCCGCTGTTAGACAGCGGGTGTGTATTTTTTATGTGATAAGCCGTGACCTCGCCGTCCTTGTTTATTTCGACGCCGTCAATAATTTTCGACTCTTCTGAAAAGTCGAAAAGCTTATCCGGCGGTGTGCAGACTCTGTCGGCTTCAACAAGACGAATCCGCAAGTTATACGGCGCGTTTACGCGTTTATTTGACGGCAGAAGCACAATCACGTCACCCGACAAGAGCCAGTTTAAAAATGCGAGCTGTTGCAACTCGTAGAAGTTATCTTGCCGCTCAGCGTCGCACATTTCTGATTCCGCCCACAGCGCAAATTCGCGTTCAATGTCGTTTTGTATTTTCTGCGCGTTTTCTTCCGAAAGCCCTAAAAACTCGCTGTCAATCTGACTTTTGAGGAAAAGCCCTGCGCCTACAACATTAGTACGCATTGTTTTGACTGCGCCTGTAGCAATCGGCACACCGTAATAAATATCGCGCGAACGCATACGAAGCGTCGGCAGGTGGTCTTCTATGTCGCGTTTTGAGTTTCCACCGCTGTAGTTCCAACCCTGCATTGAGTTTTTTGAGCGTGAAGCTCCGTAGTTTCCGTAACCGCTGTTCATAATTTCTAATGAACGGCGGGCGGCGGCGCGTTTCATGCCTGTGATGGGGGAAACGGCGGCGATAGCTTTTTCTAATAAATTCAAGTTTTTCACCTCTTTGTATCAAAAAAGCACCTTGCCGCTTGGCAATGTGCTTTTATTTTGATTTGTTTAAATCAATCAATAATTGAATAAGACAATTTGTAATAATTCTACTGCTTTTAATTTCTTTAAATTTACTTATACGTTTTCTATTTACATCACAAATTTCCTTTACTAATAACGCGCGAGCAAATTCTGTTTCATAGCTATTACCACAAATTTTTATACATCGCATTAATGCTTCATTTAAGTCTTGATTATAATAGTCACTTGCAGATTCATTAAAAGTAGCAATGACTGGATAAATATCGCTACGATTCATTAACATACGTATACAATGTTCGTTAAAATAAGAGCCACAAGGATGTGAGTGTAAACTACTTAATACGACATTTTGATTGCTTTTTTTTGTTGCCGCTTTACCTATTTCTTTTATATTTTTTTCTACACATACAGGTTTATCTTCACGGCATTTCTTTATAGTTAAAATAATAATCGGCGTAAGAAACACTGCTAAAATTATAGCGTTTCCTATATTTGTTTTAGATAGCTCAAATATTTGTTCAAGCCATATAGGCAATGTGCTCACCTCTTATTATAAATTTGTCTCTTCAATAAATACAAAATCAGATATTAACCATATAACCAGAATAAATAACCACACTAAAGAGTATGTTATTTCTATCCGTATAAAAATAATACATGAGAAGATTGCAGAGAATATAAATATGCTTCTTGAATAATCGAATATGATAGAACGTATTTTTTTAATTATTCTATTAGTTCCCAAAAGAGAACCAAATACTTGTGAATTAAAGTTTGTTCTCCCCTTTGTGCGTGCAACACAGTAAAAAAGAGCACTTAAAGCAGGTATAAATACATTTATAAATATTGTAAATATGCCTTCTTCTCTAATAACAGTGCTGGCAAATACACTAAGCCAAGCACCGGTAATTGTAAGGAAAAGATTGTCTGTCTGTGTTAAAGCTATCATTTTTTTTGGTTGATTTGTGTTACCCATTAAAAAACTTAACTCTCTTTCTGTCTGTGTAACGCTTATATTATATATTAAATGCTATTAAATAAGTTATTATGCTGTATGTTGTATGTTGTCGAATAATAAATAAAAATGAGTATTAAAACTTGTGTATAATAATAACACAAATTTAAAATACTGTCAATCATTAATGGTAGACATTCTAAAGTTTTCTCTTTTTTGCATAGTTGAAAGACTTTCTGTTTGGTAATATTGACGATTTTTTACAAACAACAACTACTAATATTTGTCGTTTATATCAAAATGACATATATATTTGGACGTTGACATTTGGTGTCATATTTATCCGTCCTTAACCACAACTCTATAAACCCGATTCCGACCCCTGCGGCTAAGCTGACTTATCTGCGCGTTCCAATATTGAATCTGCTTTCTGATTTCTCCGAGGTCAGCGCGGGTTAACGAGCGGCTGCCTATTCGGTAGCTTTGGCTTATAGCTACCTCTCGTGAGGCTTCAAGCCAAATGTTTAAATTTTCAATTGCTATATCTAATGTTATTCCCTGCATATAATGCTCCTTTTGCATTATAAAAGCACCCTTGCGAGTGCTTTTTATTTATTTTCTAACTGGTGTCGTTAGGGCTTCAATTTCGTTCCAACCGCGTTTTATTCGTGAATATACAGTAAAGTAATTAATTTTATAAATTTCTGCCCATTGTGAAAGTGTTTTTGTTTCTTCCCTAATTGTTATGTATCGGTTATTTCTTTTATTATTACAGTTTTCTTTATTGGTTATCCACCTGCAATTGTCCGGTGAATAATTACCGTTGTTTTGTTTACGGTCATTACATAAGTTTTCTTTATAACCGTTCTGTATAGACCAATCATAAAACGATTGAAAGCTATTGAACCATTCTTTATGCATTATAATTCCGCGTTCGCCATAATTATGATATTCTTTATGGTTTGGGTCTGTTGTCCGTTGTTTTATTGTACTCCAAATATTATATATTCGTGATTTTGATTTATTATGGCTCTTGTTAATAGGATTTTGTTTCATTCGTTTACTTGCGAGTTCGCTGCCTAAACACCCGCAACTTTTAGTTTTGCCTTTTATAAGATAGTCGTTTCTGGTAAATGTAGTATTTCCGCAAACGCATAAACATTTCCATCTTGCTACCCTGCATTTAGCATTTTCGGCGCGGCTTACAACTGTAAGCCGCCCGAACCGCTGACCTGTTAAATCAATTAATTTAGACATTTTCACCTCTATATCGATATTTCGGCTCGAAAATATACGGCATCATAAATGATGTAAATTTATCGGCTTCATCTTCTCTTTGCTCTGTTGTCATTTTATAGTATTTTTCATTGCTTAAATGTCCTAATACTATGTGTCCAAGTTCGTGACATAATGCGGTTTGTGTTTTTTTAAAAGATAACTTATTACTTATATATATTGAATAAAATCCAGTATCGTGTCTTCTGGTCAATATAGCATATTTTTGTTCACCGTCCATTTTTAAATGTACACTATTGGGTTGTGTAAAATATACAGTAACGCCTAATGAATTCAATGTTTTTAAAATACCGCCTTTTTCAATAAATAATTGGGGGCTATTTTCGCGTGTGGTTCTGTTAAAATTTATAATTTTATCACAAGATTGTGTTTTGCGATTTGTCTTTTTATTTACGGTTCTTTTTTCCATAATAAAAACTCCTTTTCAAATTTTAATACTTGACAGGAGCTTCTCTATCTGATATAATGGATTTCAGATAGAGGAAACTCTGTCGGGTTGATAAGAGTAACGCTAAACTGTCCAAGGTGGAGCGTTGCTCTTATTTCTTTTGCTGACCGATTAGGTGAATCCCTCGCCTTATAGCTTCTGCACGGCTAACTTGATTTTCCTCACAATACTTATTAAGTATTTTTTCGGTTTTTGTATCGAGCCGAATTGTAAGACTTTTGAATATAGGATTTTCGCCCTTTGGTCGACCTGTTCTTGGACTCAATTCATCACCTCACTTTATGTCTTACATATATTATATTTCATGCAAGACATAATGTCAAGAGGTTTTGTGTGAAAGTTGTGTGAAATATTTTATTTTATTCCGCCTCGGATACTTCTGCCTTTCTTTTTTGTTTGTGGTGTTTTGTTATTTGCTTCTTCTTTCTTTAATACAATACCCGAAATCTCTAACGCCGCCAAGTTGTAGTTTCGGCAATCGAGAGGCTCATTGCGCCTGTAGCTTTTATTTTTAAGTTCCCAAACATACTGTGCTCTGCCTCGTTTATATCTCGTAACCCTGTGTTCAGATGTTAAGCCTTTGAAATATTCTTCGTCATATCCTGCGGTGTCTTCGTTTTTATTACCTTTAGGGAAGTGGCAGTAGTTAGCTCCCTCTTCAGTAATAGCAAGCTGCGAATATATAAATGCCTTTCCGGTATCAACTCCGAGCGTCCAAAGAAGAACTCCTACATTATTGCTTTTAGACGGTTTAGGAATAAATGGCTTTCCATATCCGGTGTTACCGCCTTTAATTGCACGTATTCCGCGTGTGTATCGCGGTTTACAGAATTTATAAACCTCGTTTGTAAAGTGTCCGCCCGTGTCCATGCAAGCGCAGATAATTTTTAGCTTCGCTCCGTCAGCGCGGGTGAACGTCTGATTTAAAAAAGTGTCTAAGTCGTTCCATACTTTATGCTGTTTTAAATCACCGTAAATTTTTTTATAAATAATTCCCCACGATTCCTTTTCCTCACCCCACCCGACGACTTCAACAACGAAACGGTCGTCCTGTGTATCAATTCCGGCGGTAAGACATAAAACATCTTCGGGTACTTCCGCGTTATATTTCTCGCGGCGGTTGTACAACTCATCAGGTTCAAGCTTATCGCCTTCCTCTTCCCAAACCTGCCCCATTTCGGTATTAGTCCATGCTTTCATCTTTTCAAAATTTCTTTTTTTAGCTTCCTTATTCGCTATAAGAAACTTTTCAACTATTTCTTTCCACTCTACAAAAAGCGAAGCGAAGCTATTAAGGTAAAAACCGCGCGTTTTTCGTTCGGGGAACTTCGCAATAAACTTGCCGCTTGTGAACTTTTCTTTCCATGCAATTTCGGAATTAACCGAACCGCAATAAGCGCAAATATAATTAATTTCGTCAAGGTTCTCTTTATCGAAGCTTACTTGTGCCCATTCAAGCGGCTGAAACTCGCCGCAGTCGGGGCAGGGAACGTTCCATGTTTCCTGTGTGCTGTTCTCAAATTCAATTTCAATAAGTGATATACCTTTAATTGTAGGTGTTGAAATAAATACTTCTTTTCTATTCCAAAACGTGGTTAAACGCTTTGACGCAAGTAAAAGCGGGTCGCCTTCTAATCCGGCTGAAGTAGGGTATCTGTCAACTTCATCAGCAAGCAATATTCGCACAGGGCGACTGCTTAGCCCTGCCGCCGAGTTCGCACCGACAATAGCAACATAACCGCCGGGGAATTCCTTGTGCAAAATCGTGTTTCCGCTATTGCGTGTCTTGTCGTTTACTTTATCACGAAGCACAGGAGTATCACGAAGCATTGACGTCAGCCGAGTTTTGCTGAATTCCTCTGCTCTTTGCAAATCGGGGTGCATAACCATAATGGGGCAAGGGTCATAATCCATGAAATAACCAATCGGATTAAGTATAAATCCGTCAGTTTTCCCTATTTGTGCCGCCGACATAACTACGACTTTGTGAACTCCTATGTCCGAAATCGCGTTCATTATTTCCTTTTGATAAGGTGCTTTTGACGTTTTCCACTTACCCGGCGCGGCAGAAGTCTTTTGTGACAACACGCGATATTCATCCGCCCACTCAGCAAGCGTCATATCCGGCGGCGGCTTTAATGTAAGAAATATTTTTTTAAATAACTTCAGCGTCGCTTTTTTCATCTTCTATAACCTCATTTATAAACAGACTTTCAAAGTCCGACAACTCGTTTAACGCCTCGTCGCAAGCTTCTTTAATAATTCTGCTAATCTCCGCTTTATCGCTCTTCTTTGAAAGCACAGGCGACAGCTTCGCAGGCATAGCCGAAAGCCTGCTCTTAAAATTTATCAGCATACCCACGATAACCGCTTCTACGTCCTCAGAAGTATGTAAATTTCCTTCTTTCAGCCCCAAATCAAACTCAATATCTTGCCGCTTTGCCTTCATAAATAAAGCCCGCTCAGTGTGATAGTTTACACCACCCTCACCGTCAGGCTTGCCGCTTCTAATAAAATTAATATATTTCTGCACAGTCGGAATAAGGTCATACAATCCCGAAGCGCTTTTATACTCCTCAATGATTCCCTCGTCTTTCAACTGCCGCACGCGCCTTTTGCTCAAATTCAAAACCAGCGCAACCGATTTCACACTATATAAAGTCAAAATACATACCCCCTTGTCCCCCACACCGTTTCATAAATCCCCCCTATTGCATTTCCCCCGCAATCCCCACGGAAGTAGTTTAAATTTTTTCGTATCTGAGCTACCCTTGGGGTCGACGAACCCTCAACAACATTAAAACGACCCAAAGTACCTAAAACGCTTCGGGGCTCTATTCTGTTTCATCTTCGTAGCTGTCTTCGATTTCATCAGTATCTGGGTTTATATTAAATGCGCCTTTAGCACGCTGCTTGTTAAATTCGTGCTTACGCTTATCAAAATCAAGACGCTTGCAGTCGATTGCATAAGCTCGCATGGAATCAATCAGCTTTAAAATCCTTCCGTGCGTCTTGCTGTACTCCGCATTAAGTTTCATTACGATTTCAAGTGAGCTTGATTTGAAAGTCTGCGTAACTTCGCCTTTGTCTGTTTCCGTCACGATTTCTTTTTCAACGTGCAGAGCTATTTCGTCGTCCTCGTATTTATTGATTTTTGCCGCTAAGTCCCGCTCTTTTGCATTGAGAATTTGCAATTCCCTCAGCATATTTTCTTCCACGTCCAAAGTAATGCTTTCTATGTACGCTCTTTCATCGGCGGAAAGATTTTCAAGATGAACTTTGCTATACGCTCCGTGAGTTTCGGCGTTCTTGTTTTTTTTCGGCGCGCCGTGACCTTTAGCGTTCCTATTTTTGGGCGGTGCGCCTTTGCCTTTCGCGTTCCTGTTACCGGGTTGTCCTCCGCGTTTTCTTTTCGGCATTTGAATCCCTCCGATTCGTTTGTTTGTTTTATTATTCTCGGGTATGAAAAAAATGAGGAAGTGCTCTTCTTAAAAAGTAAAGCTCCGTCAACGCGTCCTCATGGGTGAGGGAAACCCTCCCCCTGCCGGACGGGCAACCCCCGCCCTCATGGATTTATAATAATGATAAATTAAAGATTGTTTTATATAGGTGGTTGATATTTTAATACCCATTACGAGCCCGATAAACTCGAAAGCATATAATAAAGGACGGGATTTTTCCCGTCCATAACTTTCTTTATATATAATAGCATAGATTTTGCGTTATGTAAAGTCTCATTTTTTCTCGCAAATCGTCTCATTTTTTTCTCGTTTTAATTATATAATCAAGAGCTGATATGCCAAAATAAAGAATTGAAAATTCTTCAATTGCTTTTTTCTTTTTTCTGTAAAATGAGGCTTTACCGCTAAGATAAATATCTTTCATCGCTTTTTCGTGTGTTAGGTTTTGAAAATATATCATTTCAATAATTTTTCTTTTGTCGTCTTCAATATCTGAAAGTATATTTTCTATCTCTTGAATTTTCCATGTGATTGCATTTATTTCTTTTGCTATATATGATAATTCCTCTAAATCATTAATTGTGTTGCTGACATATGCTGAACCTGCGCCTATTCGCGATGTTTCCGCTGACATTTTATACGACGGGGTTGAAATGGCAATCAACTGCCCTTGCCTTCGTTTTAAATTCTGTAACGCTGTTTTTAATTTAGGGTAATTTTGCAAAATATATTCTGCTTCTTTAAAATAATTCACTCTGATTACTCCTTCCTTTTATACATCTGCACATATATATAAACCCCCGAAACAAAATCGCTCCGCTTCACCTCTACGCTTCTGAAAGCGTAATCCTTATACAGTTTTTCAAAGATTTCGGGCACGCAGTTTTCGTCCCATGCGATTTTTTCTGCGCGGCGTTTCGTGATTTTTTTATCCGCAATATCAATTTTGGGTTGCTTCAATCCCTTCGAGTGCCCCCAAAATCTTTCGTAGCTTTTTCCTTTAGCGAGATAATTCGCAATCCCGTTCAGCCCACAGTCGTGCTTAACACGCAGGCGTCGAGTTTGCGGATACGCGCCTCCGTTCCACTTGCTTTCGATTTCATCGCGGCTGATTCCTCCCGACATCATTATATGATGATGCGCTCTGACGACATCACCATCATGCTTGAACTCAGTGACGTAAATATATTTGAATTCTAAACCTTGTTTTTTATGTAATCTTGCAAGCCGGCGAAGAAAATTCTTGACATCTTTTAAAGCTTCCTCCGGCGTTGCAGGTAAATTATTATCATCGTACCCGAACGTCCCCCAATAATCGCTCGATGTAAAATTCGCATTTGACAGACGGGTAATATTCTTTTTAGTATTCTTGTGATTGAGGTTTTTCTGTGCTTCGCGGCTCTTTTCGTGCTCTTTGGCTCTGATTTTTTCTTGCGGATTGAAAAGCGGGAAAATTTCACATTCAAGTTGATTCCCCGCTTTAATCGTTTTAGTTCGGTATAGCTTTACGTTTTCGTGGCGCAGAAGCTCAAGGAAATCGTCGGGCGACTGATGTTGCTTGTTGTAAATGTCTAAATCAAACAACGTCAGCTGACCCTCGATATTATAATTTTTACTTCTGCGCCCCATATTTTACCTCTGATTTTTATTTATTTTTAGTATACAACTCATGCGTCCCGTCCTTGAGCGCGCGCTCATCGTCCGACATCTGATAGCCGAGTGCGCAAAAACAATCATATATTGCGTCAAGTTTTGAATTTTCCTTATGAAACCCTCGTTTTTCCGCAGAGGTTTCGTTTCCGCAATAGTATGTGTTCTCGCCGCTATCCTGCATTGTTGAATAGAGCGACACTAAAAGAATCTTTAACGCTGAAGCCTTAGTTTCTTTTAAAAGCTCTTTTTTTCGAGTCTATGACAATTGCCAGTATGATTCATTGAAAGATATTTCTTCTAATGAAGCATAATTACTAAATTCGAGTTTATTACCCAAGCATACTGCCGCAAACGAAAAGTATGACAATGCTTCATAATGTTCATGCAATAGTTTTGGATTTTTTGAAAATGATTTTATAAAATCAAGTCTAAGCTGATATGCAGTTTCGCTCATTTCTTTTAATGCTTTATAATTCCGTCTAAACTCACGCTTTTCCTCTTGTTCTTGCGGAGATAATTCTGTCATTTTCTTTTCGACTTTGATATTTTTATCTTTTTTGTAAATATCAATGTAGTTTTTTCCTAAGTGATATAAGTATTCATCGGGCTTAAATTTTGTCGGAATCTTGAAACCGAGTTTCCCGGATTTTTCGTATTCTGTATATGAAATTCTCATTTCATATCGAGAAGAATATCCTTTTAACTCCCATAATAGCTTTTCTGTCGGCTTTGCAAATTCTTTGATTTGCTCAACGATTTGCGGTGCAATTTTTTCACGCTTTTCTTCTGCTACAGCATTTGCAAAAGAGTTGTTAAAATTGTTTGTTCCGATTGACTCTAATACTTCGTTGCGCTTTTTTGCGTTGTCAATCTGTTGCAGCTTTATATAATCATCGAGGGTTGCACCGCGCTCATATGCACTATTCGCTTTCTTTTTGTCGAGAGAAGCAACAAACAACCTTTTACGGACAGTCGTTTCGGAAAACCCTGTTTTCTCGGATATAGTCTTTGTTGTTTCTCCTAAGTCAAGCATCATTTGAAATCCTTGAGCCTGCTCGATGATTGTCAAATCGCTGCGCTGTATATTCTCGCATAGCATAGTTGACAGCTGCGTCTTTTCGTCAATGAGCGTAACCGCACAGGGAACTTCTGAAAGTCCTGCGTGCTTCGCGGCAGAGTGCCGGCGGTGTCCGATTATGATTGTATAGTCGCCTGTGTATTTCTTTCTCATAGCGATTTTCTTTTCATAATCAGAAGCGTCTACCGGAACGACAGTGAGGTTCTGAAATATTCCGTTTTCTTTGATGCTATCGGCGAGCTCAGTTAAATCGCCTAAATTTTTGCGCGGGTTGTTTGGGTGCGGTATAAGCCTGCTAATGTCAATGTTTTGAATCATGGTGGTATTTCCTTTTTTATTCTTCATGCGTTAACTCGCCCTGCTCGTTTTCCGTGACTTCTCCTGTGTCTGCGTTTATATTGCAATCGCTTCCGAAAACCTCCTCAGCTGCGTTCGCGAGATTCTTCAAAGTTTTCATTTTTTGAAAATACTGCGATATATGCTTTATTTCATCTGTGAAAACATCATCGCTGTGCATAAACGACGGCATGATTACAGCTTTAAGTTCAAGCGCGACTTTTACTGCAAGCGCAAAACCTCCGTTTTTTGTTTCGCGTTTGTGAAAAGTTAAATATTCAGCGTCTTCGTCACAAAGCGGCTTAAAATAACTGACGTTAAAACTATAAATCTTTGAGCCGTCTTTGTAAAAATGATAACTGTTTCCTCGCCACATAATACCCACCTTTAAAGGCTCGCCTATTTCCTGTTCTGCTTCTGATATGTCGGAAAAATCAAGAGCTTCCGGCAGGGCTTCCTCGCGCGTGTGCCATTTTGATTGCTTGTCCGGCGGTACATCGAAAATGCGCAGGACTATTTCGGGCGTCATGTGAGGCATACCGCGCATGGAGTATGCCGCCGCTCCGTTGCTCAGCCACTGCTCTCCGTCTTTGTCAGTATAAATTATAAGTATTTTATTTGCGTTGAAAAGTGATGCGATTGCTTTTAGTTTCATTAACTATAACCTCCATTCCATTCCCAAAGTCTTTGCTTTCCGGAAGCCGGTATTGGCTCGTTAAATATTTTTACATTATCCAGTTCCCACGCATAACGCCCATAAGAATAATCACCGAAAACAATCTCTTTAGAGCATAATGATATACCGCCTTGATACCCATTTGAACTTATCAAACCTATACGGTGTGTTTTAGGGTCGACAAGTATTTTATGAATTTCGACAAGTTCTGCCGTGGCGACAATCACACTATATGGCAATTCATCGAAACTATAAATGTCGGGCAATCCTAAAGAGTCCACGAAACGGTAAAGTTCTGTGTCGGAAAATAAGCCTCTTGTGAAGGGTTTCTTTGCTGCGTGAATTGCAATTTTTCCGCGATACGAGGTTTTCCAACTTCTTGTTTCAAATTTTTTGGCTCCGATAGCAACAAGCGAAGCAAACGGCTGCCATATGGTTATTGCTTTCATTTCTACACCTCCCACGGAAATTCACGAAGCATATTTTCTTCGCCGATAATTGGAATTAGGTTGTCTTTCATAAATACCGGAACATTCTTTTCTCTGCATTGTCTTACAATGTTCTCAATCCACCTACGTTCCGGGATAACCTTAACTTTGCTTGTTCCGCTTTCTGCTCCAATTATAGCCCACCTAATGTAATTATTTCGTGGTAATTCAATGTTGCTTTGAAGCGGCTCGAATGAAATGAACGTATGATAATCTAACCATGAACATTGATTCTGCTTTGTTATAAGGTCTTTATAAGTCACTGCAGAGAAACCAAACCAATAATTATCGCCTTTCGGTAAAAATCCTTTTAGCTTTAAATCATGGTACCGTTTCGGATTTTTCGTTAAAAACAGATACCGATGTTGCGGAGCGGCGGCGCAGGATTTGAAAACTTCCTCAATCCACTCGTCCGGCACCCACTCGCCGAAAAGGTCAGCCATACTGCACACAAAAATATTCTGAGGTTTTGCGATTTGTGACGGTTTGTCAAGGCGGTAACGGTGGAGGGTAGGCTCGAATCCGAAAGGATAAGGAGCTTTTACGACTTTACCTTTCTTAGTGTATTTGTAGAGCAGAACATCTAATTCATGGCAGCCGTTGACGGATTTATGCAGAAAATAAACTTCTTCACCATAAACGCTCAGCGACGCTTCGTGTGAATATCCGCCGAACCTCTTACATATATCGACGGCATAGCAGTATCCGCAATTATAACGGCAACCGGTGACGGGATTATAAGTTCGGTCGCTCCATTCAATCTTGGTTATGTTCATCGTTACGCTCCTTTAATGCCTTTTCCGCTTCCTCACGAGTAAAATAAACACTTTCGCTTGACGCGATTTCGTAGAAATCATTAACCGTCACACGGTTTCCGGTATCGTACACCGCTTCATCAGCCTCGCAAACCTCAATCATGTCAACTACGATTTCTTCCACAACAGCGTGAGCTTCTTGACAAGCAATAATTTCCTCTGTTGGCATACTGTACCGGCTATACTTGCAAATATCGCTGTCAATATGTGGGCAGTTGTTTTGACAATCGGCGGGACGAATTAAGTAGATAGTTGTTCCGATTTTAAAGGGAAGTTCAACAGCTTTTTCAAGTCTATTTTCTAATTCCTCAAAACATCTTTCTGTTAATAATGCATCGCGCAAATAACTTAAACATTCATCTTTGTCAAACCCTTTTGCTCCTTTGATTTCAATCCATTCTATGTAGGATTCAAGTTTTTCTGTTTTATGACTCATGCTTTCCCTCCGTCTTTATAATGTTTATAATTCTCACATGTTTTTGCTCTAAGGTCACAGCATATCGAATTATCACGATTACAAGTCAGCATACAGCGATATTCCATAATGCCGTTTTTATAATTTGGATTGCTGTGCAGGCATAATTCAGGCATACTTATTCCTATCCCACAACTCGGGATTATCGTGGATATTACCGATTATTTTACAATCTCTTTCTATATTCATATCATAAAACATCTTTTCCCAACCGTTTATGAATTTGAATATAAAATGAGCATGTTTTTCACGCCATTCTACGATTGCGGGCACCTCTAAACAACCGAATTTTACAATATCCCCCTCGTAAAGATAAATATAATCAAAGTTATCGTCTACTTCGTTTGTTTTTACGCCCGTGCATTGTCCGAGCGACGATATATCTATCGGAATACGTTTAGTGCTATATTCATCGCTGTAAAATATAGCGTTTATTCGTCCAAACCTTGAAGAATGATAATTTTTTAAATATGCACCGTAAACCCATTTTTCGTTAGTTGTGTCTTTCCCGCGAAATAAATGCCTATCACTCATACCGCCAAAACCTCCTCTAATTCTTTCATGGTTTTAATTTTCTTCCCGCACAGCTCCGGCAAGTTCGCTCTGACGAGCGCTTCCGCGAACGGCGGCGGAACTGCGTTGCCACACCGCGCAACCTGCGCGGATTTTGACATTACGTTGCCTTTATGGTCGATGTCGATTATGTAATCGGAAGGGAAGCCCTGCGCGTTGAACAGCTCCCGCGGTGTCAGCATACGAAGTCCGATATCTGATATGAAATAATAAACACCGCTTATTTCAAACAATAGTATCTCGTCGTCGGCTATGCTGTACCCGCAATACGAATTTAGAAACTCTTTGACTTTACCCCATTTGTGAATATCATTAATACACTTTGCTTTTGTCAGAAAGCACCGTACTTCCCCGAAATGCTGATTTGTCATTATGGTTTTGAGTGGTTCGGAATTGCTCTGTCCGTCCTCGTTGTTGCGGAATATATCCAAATGTGAGGTTATAACTGCGTGCTTTGAAGTGCTTACCACAGTGCCGAGCGGTTTATCTATGCCCGGCGCTCTCGGCTGTTGCCCGGGGGCTTCGCCGTACCCTGTCTGAATAAGTGTCGCGGCGGCGAGTGCATAACGGTTCGCCGCGTCTGCTGTTAGCAGGGGTTTTACTAATGACTGACCGCGCACCTCATTCTTACCCTGTTCGTCGTGATATTGAATGAGCGTCGGGGTCACAACCCCAAAGTGATTGACAGGGATAATCTCTTTCGGTTTTTTGTGAAGCATAATCTCAAACAACGCCCACAGCAAAACTCCACCGCAGATTCCTATTAATTTTAAAGTCTCTAAAAGTTCCATCTCTGTTTTTTCTGCCGCTATGTAACCTACGATTCCGGCGGACATTATTAAAATCCATATAAAAACTGCAAATATTATTTTTTTCATAATATCTCTACGCTTTCTTCTTTTCTCATAAGATTATTCCAAAGTTTGCGCAGCTCGCACTGCGAGGCATTAACACGCTCGACTCGAAGGTAGCAACCCGTGCATTTTACGTAGTTACCTTCAATATATTTTGAATTTGATTCTGATGCAATTCCGCCACAAATACGGCAGGGTAATAATTTTTCATATGTCTTCATGACGCATTTACCCCCGCAATATATTGCTTTGAAACCATAAATTCCTTGAAATCATCTTTAAAAATAAACCACTTTCCGGCTATTTTACTTGCTTTTAATTCTCCGTCTGTGATTAACTTTGTAATCGTAGGAGAGCTGATTCCGGTTATTTTAACAATGTCGCGGGTTTTTATATATAAAGGCAGCTCGTCCCACTCTTTCGGTGTTTCTTGTTTTGGTTTATTGTATTTTCTGAAATTAATGAGTTCAGCCGACAGGCGAGTGGGCTTATTTTCTCTGCTGTCTATTAATCCTTTTTCTTTCATATTTATATCCTTTCGTTTAAAGCTTTCCTTGCCGCTTATAATTCGTGTTTTTTGAATAGTGGCGTTATTATCGCTGCCACCTCATCGGGCGTAGCAGGTATAATTTTTCTCTTGTATGGTTTTTGCGGAGAAAATGTCCTCGGATGTACGGTAATTTTTCCGCCACAGTCACAGGATTCACTGAAGTCTATATTTGAGCCGCAGTCTGAGCACGTCTTATATCGAGCCATGAATAACACCTGCCTTTCTTTTTTATACCCCGCTTGTTTGGCGGCGGGAATTTCTTGAAAACCCACCGCCGCGGGGGTGTTTTCGGTTATTTATACCCGAACGTGAAACGCCGCAACCACATCTCACTTATCACCGGAATCTTAAACGCGCTTTTTTAAGAATTTGCACGTCTGCAAGTTGCGCTTCGATGGGGACGGACGGACTCGAACCACCAAAGGTTTTTTCACCTGTGCTACCATTGCACCGCCCCACTGCCGTCTTTCCGGCTGTCATCACTTTTTGTTTGCGAGGTCACAGCATATCTTGGCAGACGATGATTCCCCCGGTCGGACAATGTGCTTGCCCGTTGGTATATAAACACTCTCGCGGTTATACCGTTGATTTTTTTGCAAGCGATTGCAAAGGTGTTCTTACCGCTATGCGGATTTTATTATTTATGCAAATTTTATATTGCTTTTTGCAAATGTTTGTGTTATAATGGTTGTACATAATATAAGGAGTCTCAAAAATGGACAAAACATACTGGCTTACTGATAAAGATGACAAAGGTTTCCCATATAAAGTATTACCGCCGGGGAGATATACTTGTTATGAGTGCAGAAAACAGATTAAATATGTTTTGTGTCATAATAATGATGGCGAATTGATGCACAGAGTTAAACCATGTCAAAATTGTGGATGTATAGTAGTTGGGATATAATGTGTTTTTTATTCTATACTTCTAAAGCAATCCATAATCTCTTTTTCTGTTCTATTAAAAATTTCTTCTAAAAGAACTTCTAATTTTTCTGTCGACTTTTCTTTTTTAAATTTGAACATTGACAATTCAACTTTAAAGTGAAGAAATTCTTTTTCTTCGCTCGTATGACCAAATGAATACCTAACAGATTTACCATGTTCTGTTTTGTCTTTTGTTGATTCATACTCGATGGTTTTTTCATAACTTTCTTGCATATCTTTACCCTACTTTCATTTTTTATAATCGCATATATGCGGCTTACGAAGCAAAAAAAATGTTGTTTTTTTCTTCGTCAGATAAAATCAAATGTTTTGAAATTATTTCTGCTTCTCCTACAGAAAATAATTTTTCACCGCATTTTAGTTTTCTGTAAAATGTAGCCTTGTTAACTCCTATAATTTTAGAAATTTCATTTATACTGCTACCGCGTTCAATAATCTTACCCTTTAACATATTTGAATTTACCAAAGTTGATACCTCTTTTAAAATAATCAAATTTATTGCCGCTATGCGCTTCTGCCTAATAAGTAATCTACAGAAACTTCAAGCTCTGTTGCGATTCTTTCGAGCGTTACCACGCTCGGGATTTTCTTGCCGCTTTCGTAATGCGCTATTTGTGTCTGCGATACGCCGACGCGGTTGCCGAGCTCGGCTTGGTAGATGTTTGCGTTTTCGCGGCTTCTTTTTAGATTTCTTGCTAATGCTGTCATTGGTTTCACCTCTTTTTGTTGACATTTTGTAATTTTTAGGGTATAATGTAACTTAATTAATAAATCCGAGGGATTTTTGCGCCTGCGGGTATTGCTTAGATATATAATATCGGAATTATTACGACTTGTCAATACGTAATTTAAAATTTGTATCGCAAATATTCCGAATTTGTTTACTTGCATAAAAATACACCCTGCTTTTTGTGCAAGGTGTATAAGAGGTTTTATTATGGATAAATTGTTTCCGAGTATTGTAACGACGCGCAGAATAAAAGGCACTAATTTTATATTTCATGTATATGCATATAGAAAAGTAACGGATTCCGAATTTAAGTATGCACTCCGACTATGGCTACAAGATTATAAACTTATAAAAGTACCTAAAACTGGATTTGGAAAGCGTAGGACTATTCTCGGATTAGACGATTAAAATCTTTAATAAAATCTTTAATGATAAATTTTTGCCACTTTTTACTTTTTAAAATCATTTTTTTGTGTTTGGGATTTAACCAAATAGAGTATCTGCTTTCATCTAAATCACAACAAGTCGATAATACAAATGAATCCTCAAACTTCATATTCTAACCTCCCATAAATTATTATACTTAACAAGGTGGTGAATTTTGTGAAATGTACTGCTGATTTAGAATCCAAACTGAATAAATCAATAGCACGCTTTAAAAATTCAAGAGTATCTTCAAACGCTTCCTATAATGCGCCTATAGATAAGCGCAATTTAGAAGAATTGCAAAGCGAGACCGCAAAGGCGTTGGAAGCTTTTAAGGTGGCTATTCTTGATTATTTAACAGATTAATAAGTCTTTCAGCCAAATAAGCTGTTACTTCTGCTTTTTTTATAACTGTATTAATATCGCAATCAGTTAAATCCAGTTCATTTAACAATTTTATTTGCTCTGAAATGGTGTTTAATGCTTTTTGCTTCATGCCCATGTCCTCCCATAAAAGTATTATATTTATATTATATCGTAATATTTCCGACTTGTCAATAGAGAAAGGATAAAAAGTATGAAACCAATCGATATTATTTTGAACTTAATAAACGAAAGAGGCATAAAAACATCAACGTTTTATGAAGATTTAAAAATAGGAAAAGATAAATTTAGCGAATGGAAACGCGGAAAAACAACTTCCTATACAGAATATATTACAGAAATTGCTGATTATTTTAATGTAACTACGGATTATCTCTTTGGTCGTACTAATATTATAATGATTTCTTCGCTTCAACCTAAAGAGCGTAAAAAAACTATTGAAAAATATCTTAATTTAGCAAAAATTTATAATATGATGAATGAATATGAAGAATTAAAAACTAACAATATTTCAGATTTAAGACTTGAAGAAATAGTTAAATCAGTTGAAAATAGAATTGAACGTCAAGGTTCTGGTAAAATCTCAATCCAACCTTCAAAACTACAATTAAAATTCGCGCTTGAAGACCCGGACATGAGCGACGAGGCTCTTAATGACGTATTAGCTTATGCTAAATTTAAGAAAGAACAGAGGGAAAAGGGCATAAAATGAATGACATCGAAGTAATTATCAACGAATTAGACGAGAGCGGAATAGATATAGATGATTTTCAATTTGAGGATATAAGAGCCGTTTCAATATGCCAAGAAGACGGCGCGCGTTCAATCGGGCTTGATAAAAGACAGTTTGAAACCTCTGCCGAGTTAAAATCTGTATTGCTTCACGAGCAGGGGCATTGTGAAACTCATACTTTTTATAATGCGAGTACTTCTCCGCTTATGCGCGGGAAGCTTGAGCGCAGGGCTGATAGGTATGTTACCGAGAATAAAATCACTAAGTATGATATAGTTAAGGCGAATAAGCGTGAGGGCTTAACCGAGATATGGGAGTTTGCGGAGCATTTCGGTGTGACGGTTGAGTATATGAAGAGGATAATGAACATACATTTTCAAATGGAGTTTATGGAATAAAAAAATAACCGCCCGAATGACGGGCGGTAGAGGTATATTGTAATGGAATGGTTAATAATTATAGGTGTTATCTTTGTTGTTTGTTTGATTGTGGGAATTATAAATGATAACAATAAATATATGAATCGAAATAATAAAACCCCTCACAATTATTCGTTATCGAGAGAAACTATTGACCTTTTTAATTTTGAGGATGAACATAAGAAGGAGCTTCAAAAATGGGATAATAAATTATGGAAAGCTGAATCTAATATTTCTTATGGTGAAGGTATAACTAACCCTGAAACTATAGAAAAGCAATATCAAAAAGCTATTGACCTTTATGAGGAGTTTAAATATTTTTGCGATTCAAATATAGGTGGAGATTCATATTTTGAAGAAGAAATCCAAAGTAGATATGATGATTTATTAGAGGGATATGAAGAATTTATGGAAAATGAATACGAAGATTTAATGATTGCTTATAAAGAATTTACTGAAAAACGAAAACAGATTAATAAGTTAAGAAAAGAAGTTAAACAGCGAGTAATAGAATATAAGAGTATTTCTCAAGTTGATTTATTGAAGTTATATGATGAAAATATGAAAAATGATATTTTAAAAATTTTGAATGAGCTTTCTCAATTAAACGAAGTAAAAAAATATAAAGAAGGTTCGAGGGTTTACTTTAAATTAAATGATTAAAACAGAATTTCATCAACCCCGAACGCCTAAAGTATACTGCTCGTACTTAGAAAAGTGGTATAACGCGGATTCTGACAACTCGAATTGTTATTATAGAGAAGAATGTCCGCGGGCGCGGATAGATGTGTGCTTATTAAAGGCGAAAGAATGTAAAGGCGGGTGAAAATATGTCAAAACTTAAAAAGCGAGCTGACGGGCGTTTTCAATCTAAAGTTTATCTTGGTGTTTATGATGGAGTTTCTAAATATAAATTTGTCTACGGAAAATCTCAAAAAGAAGTAGACGAAAAGGTTTTTGCGCTTAAATTATCATTGAAAAAGGGTATTGATGTAGGCTCGCAAGATGATACTTTTAAGGATTGGGCGGAACGTTGGCTTACTTTTAAAAAACTCGAAGTCTCTCATAATTGGTTTTTGTCTATTTTTAACCGTATTGATAATCTTGAACCTTTGTATAATATGCAAATATCAAAAATAAAATCTTCAGATATACAATATCTAATAAATCATTATGCAACTGAACCCTGTGAACAGACGGGTAAGCCTTATTCTAAAAAAACTCTGAATGATTTAAAAATTGTCGCTCAGTCAGTATTTAAAATCGCAATTGATAACAGAGTTATAGATTATAACCCTGCATCTTCCGTAAAAATTCCTAAAGCGGCAGAGACTGTTACAAAGCGAGCATTAAATGAAGATGAACGTAATTTTATAACAGATACGCCTCACCGCGCACAGCTTGCCGCTATGATTATGATGTTTTCGGGTCTGCGACGAGGTGAGTTGATTCCTCTGACGTGGTCTGATATAGATTTAAAGAATAAAACGATTAATGTAAATAAATCCGTTGAAATGATAGACGGAAAACCGGTCTTAAAGTATATGACAAAATCAAAAGCGGGCATGAGAGTTGTTTTTATTCCTCAACTATTAGTTGAATTTTTAAAGGTTCAAAAAAGAACGTCGCTTTTAGTATGCCCGAGTGCCGGAGGAGTAATAATGACGAGGTCGGCATGGCGTAAGATGTGGGAAAAGTATTTAAGCGATTTAAAATTAAAATATGGTTCAGATGCAGTTCCGAGGTTTACCGCTCACTGGTTACGACATACGTTTATAACGATGATGTATTTTGCCGGCGTTGATATTTTAACCGCCAAAGAGCAGGCGGGTCACGCTGACATAAAAACTACGATGGCAATTTATACACATCTTGATAAGCAGTTTAAGAAAAATTCTATGAGCAAATTAGATGATTTTTTAATGAAAAATAAACTTGCAATTGTTTAATTGTAGTAGTCAAAATAGTAGTCACATATACCACAAAACCTAATAACAATGCGGCTAAAGCGTTGTTTTAGCTCTGCCTTTTAAGCAGGGTGTCCCGCGTTCGAGTCGCGGGTGGGTCATGTTAAATTCAAACAGGGTAGTGGTGTGGGAATTTCACGCCACCGCTTTTTTATTAGTGTGGAGGAATTATTTATGCAGGGTAAGCTTGATTATTCAAAGAAGTATAATGTTTTTCTTTCATACAGACGAGACGGCGGAGAAGCGATGGCTATCCTTCTGCGCGACAGGCTCGCTGAAAAAGGATACCGTGTTTTTTTAGATGTGGAGAATTTAAACGCCGGCACCTTCAATGATAAACTGTTGGAAATTATTGACGGGTGTACGGATTTTGTGCTTGTATGCTCGGCAGGCTGTCTTGACCGCTGTATCAATGAGGGCGACTGGGTACATAAAGAAATATCTCACGCTTATAAAGCGGGTAAAAATGTTGTTCCGGTTATGCTGAGGGGCTTTGAATGGCCTGAGGCTTTGCCGGAGGACATAGAAATATTGCGAATGCAAAACGGTGTTTCTGCCAGCAACAGCGAGTTTTTTGAAGCTGTTATAGACCGCTTGGCAGATAAATTTCTTCAAAGCTCCCCTAAAAGAATGAAAAAACTGATATTTAAAATAGCAAAGGTGGTTTCAGCTGTCATTGGCGTGCTTGCTCTTACCGTTGTTTTGGCAGTCGGTATCGTTACGCTTTTAGGACAGGGCGATAATATTACTCAGATTTTATATGTGAGAGATGATAAACCGGCAAGCAAAGAACTGCCTTCTTCAGCGGGAGAACCGAACGAAGCATACGACGAACAGCAAGCTTCAACCGAGCATGATTTTATTCCCGAAGATACAGAAAGTCTGCTCGTTACAGTCACAGAGCAGAGTCAAGAAGAATCCGCCCCGCCCGTAACCACTACAGCCGCTGCAGTTCAAGCGGATTCCGCACCTGCCGCGACTACGACCACCCGCCCAAATACAACAACTACTACACAGCGCGCAGTCACAACAACGACGCCGACTGTTACAACGACGACAGCACCGCCTGTTACAACAACGCGCCCCATTACAACGACGACAGTGCCGCCTGTTACGACGACAACGCGCCCCGTTACGACGACAACGCGCCCCGTTACAACGACGACGCGCCCTGTTACAACGACAACGCGCCCTGTTACAACGACAACAACGCGCCCCGTTACAACAACAACCGCATCGTCGCCTGTCACAACGACAACAGCATCACCGGTTACAACAACGACAACCGCACCGCCTGTTACAACGACAGCACCGCCTGTAACTCACAATATTTCTGTATCGGCGGGAACAGGAGGTTCAGCCTCCGGCGGCGGAGCATTTAATAACGGTTCATCGGTTACGGTGATTGCAAACGCCGAAGCAAGCCATAATTTTGACGGCTGGTACAGCGGCGGCGCAAAAGTAAGCGACAGCTTGAGCTATACTTTTGCGGCAACGGCAAATACCGCTTTGGAGGCACGGTTTTCTCTTAAAGAATATACCGTTTCATTCGTTTTGGGAACCTTCGGCGGCGTAATTAACTGGCCCGGAGAAAACAGCAGAATAGTCAGGCACGGTGAGCAGGTGGGGATGTTGCCGAATGCATGGCGGGATGATGAGGAGAGGATAGATACCTTCCATTTACCCCCGTTTTATGAAATATTATACATAACAACCTATAGAACCGAATGGTTAGCGGGCAATACACCGGTTAACGAATACACAGTAATAACATCTAACATAACCTTTACGGTATATTTTCACGGAACTGAAACGCGCGTAGATTAGCGCACATAAATAATCATTTGTGATGAAAACCGCTTGAACATTAAGTTCGGGCGGTTTTTTAATGTTTGAAATGTTTTATTGACAAAAGCCGCAAAAAATAGTATAATTAAAGTTAGCTTTGAAACGAAAGGAGACACCATGAAAAAATATATTGTTTTATTGATATTTGTGGTTTTTCTTTTTTCGGCGTGCAGTGAAACTGCACCGGAAACAGAATCTGCATCTAACAACATTCGCATTGAAATACCGCTTTATGAATACCCAAGCGCGTATATAACACCCGAAATGCCTTACGACGGCTATCTGACGGCAGTAATGCCGCTGCCGGCGGACGAAAGCTACCCAATTGAATTGGTTGTCGGCGAGGATATTTTTCAGCCTTTAGCGCGCTGGTATAACGAAAATGTAGAAGAAAAATTTTATCATGGGGAAATTACTGCCGATAATGTTTTAGATGTTTCTCATGTGATGTTTTTTGGATTTACAGGTTCAGGCATAGGCAGAGGCTTTGAAATATTAGAGTCTGTGCGCGGCTACGATATTTATAAATTTAATGTTGTTATGAATGATTTCATGGAAGAACAATTGGAGAGTAACGAATCGTTTGCTCCGTACCTTGAAGAGCTTTTGATTCAGCGCAGCTATGACTATTTCATTGTTGATGGTGAGAATATTTTGAAAATCAGTTTTGAACCCTTTAGGCTTGAAGCTGAGCCCGAAATGAGCAGAGAAGATGAAAGCGCGATGTTTGATGAAATGATTAAAAACATTCAAATTTTTAAATAAAGGAGATTAATTATGAGCATGACCCCAATCGAAAAACTCAATAAGTGCTATGACAGCATTAAATTCAAAATACCTTTCAAGCCTAAGGTTGCTATTATCCTCGGTTCGGGGCTCGGTGCGCTCGCCGATGAAATCGATGCCGCCGCAACGATTGACTACAGCGAAATCGACGGTTTTCCGCAGTCTACGGTCATCGGGCACAAAGGGCGCTTCGTTTTCGGGCGGATTGGCGAAAACCCTGTTGTCGTCATGCAGGGGCGCGTGCATTTTTACGAGGGCTACTGCATGAGCGATGTTGTGCTTCCTGTGCGGCTGATGAAGCTGATGGGAGCGGAGCTTCTGCTTCTTACGAATGCGGCGGGCGGAATTGATTCCGCTATGAAAGCCGGCGATTTCATGCTTATAACCGACCAAATTTCAAACTTTACGCCGAATCCGCTGATTGGCGAGAATTTCGCGGAGCTCGGCACCCGCTTCCCTGATATGAGCGAGATTTATGACAAGGAGCTTCGCTCGGTTGTGCAAAACACTGCAAAAGAGCTCGGAATCGGGCTTCACGAGGGCGTTTATGTTCAGGCGACAGGCCCGAGCTTTGAAAGCCCGGCGGAAATAAAGATGTTCCGCGCGCTCGGCGCAAACGCAGTAGGAATGAGCACCGCGTGTGAGGCTATTGTCGCAAATCACGCGGGAATGAAAATCTGCGGGATTTCATTTATCGCGAACTTAGCCTGCGGAATGACCGACAATCCGCTGACTCACGCAGAAGTCATGGAAGCGGCGGACAACAGCGCGCCGCTGTTCAAGAAGTTAGTAAAAGCGGCAGTTGAAAAATTTTAAATAAAAAACAGGGGGAAAACATGAAAATCAGAATTTTTACATCAGCGGCGGCAGCCGAGCTTGAAAAAGACGTGAACAGATTCATCGCGCAAAGAGACATAGACATAGTTCAAATGCAGTTTTCAACGGCAGTGACCTCAAGCGTTCACATGGCGTATTCAGTCATGGTGACTTATGAAGCGCACGGGCTTGTAATTGAAAACGAGGAAGCGTTATAGTGCTTGACAATATTAAGCTTTCGCCCGATGAAAATGCGGTCATAATCATTGACCAAACCAAGCTTCCCGGTGAAGCTAAGGTTTTGCGCCTCACAACAGCGGCGGAAATGCGTGAAGCGATTATGACGCTTCAGGTTCGCGGCGCGCCTGCTATCGGGATTTTCGCGGCTTACGCGCTTTACGTGCTGGCGCGAAGTATCCCCGCGAATGCGGACTTTTCAAGGACGCTGAAAGAACTCAAGAGCTACCTTAATTCAACCCGCCCGACAGCGGTGAATTTAAGCTACGCGCTTGAGCGCATGATGAACTGCGCCAAAAAAGCAGGGAAGAAGCGCGAAAATATTTTAAAAGCTCTCGGTGATGAATGTCGGCAGCTTCAGCATGAAGATGTCGTGGTTTGCAGAAGCATTTCCGAATACGCGCTGAAGTTAGTTAAAGATAACTGGGGAATCATGACCTACTGTAACGCGGGTCCGCTTGCGACCTCGCGCTACGGAACCGCGCTCGGCGGGATTTTTTTAGGTAATGAGCGCGGCTATAGATTCAATGTCTACTGCTGTGAAACCCGCCCGCTTATGCAGGGGGCGCGGCTCACCGCGTATGAGCTTTCGGAAGAGGGTATAAATACTACGCTTATTTGCGACAATATGGCAAGCAGAGTTATGAGCGAGGGGAAGATTCAAGCTTGCTTTGTCGGCTGTGACCGCGTTGCGGCGAACGGCGACACAGCGAACAAAATCGGCACAAGTATGGTTGCGGTTTTGGCGAAGCACTACAAGATTCCTTTTTATGTTTTCTGCCCGACCTCGACGCTTGACATAAACTGCAAAAGCGGTAAGGATATTGTAATTGAAGAGCGCGGCGGAGAGGAAATCCACACGGGCTATTTCCGCGAACGACTCGCGCCCGATAACGAAAGCTTCAAAATTTACAACCCGTCGTTCGACGTCACACCTGCGGAATTAATCACCGCGATTGTAACCGAAAACGGCATTATAAAGCCGCCTTTCGAAGATTCGCTGAGAGCAATTATAAGGAAAAAACGATGAACCTACCCGATAATGTAAAAAAAATAATTGCGCGCCTTGAAGCTGCAGGTCGTGAGGCTTACGTTGTTGGCGGCTGTGTACGTGACAGCTTGTGCGGCTTAACGCCGCCCGACTACGACATTGCGACAAGCGCGGTCCCCGAAGAAATCAAAGAAGTTTTTCATGACTGCAGAATCGTTGATATAGGCGAAAAACACGGGACAATTGCGGTTATTACCGAGTCTGACAAGAGCAAAATCGAAATAACTACCTTTAGAACTGACGGCGTTTACACCGACAGCCGTCGCCCCGATAATGTTACGTTTACGCGGGACTTGGAAGCGGATTTATCACGGCGGGACTTCACGGTCAACGCGATGGCGTATTCCGAAAAGACAGGCTTGATTGACGTTTTCGGCGGCGAGCAGGACTTAAAGGATAAAATACTGCGCTGTGTCGGCGAACCCGAAAAACGCTTTAATGAAGACGCTTTACGCATAATGCGCGCGTTGCGGTTTATGTCGGAGCGCGGGCTTGTCTGCGAAGAGGAAACCGAAAAAGCTATTCGCGCTTTAAAAGAAAATCTGCATAAAATTGCACCCGAGCGAGTCCGCGTTGAGTTCGACAGGCTTTTGCTCGGGGAGCACGCAGAGAAAATTATTTGCGAGTACTACGACGTTTTAGGCGTTAGCTTCCCGGAAATTATAGCTTGTGCGGGCTTTGACCAGCGAAATAAATATCATACTTACGACGTTTTGACGCATATCGCGAAGACTGTTTCGGCTGTTCCGAGAGAACGGGTTCTGCGGCTTGCGATGTTCTTTCATGATATTGCGAAGCCCGAGTGTTTCAAGCTTGTTAATAATTACGGAAGCTTCAAGGGTCACGCTGCGAAAAGCGCGGAGATTGCCGAACGTGCAATGCGCCGCCTGCGTTATGACACTGCGGCGATTAATAAAATAAAGCTGCTCGTTGCGAGCCATAATGATGATTTAGAAGCCGATAATATCAGCGTAAAAAAACTGCTGAACAGATTCGGGCTTGACACATTATTGAAGCTTTGCGAGGTGCAAATCGCAGACGACAGCGCGAAGGCAGACTTCGTAAAAGCGGAAATAAAAAAGCACCGCGATGTAATTGAAAAAGCGCGTGAAATAGCCCGGAGCGGCGAATGTTTCACGCTCGGAAGCCTTGCACTGAACGGCGATGATTTAACAGAGCTTGGTTATAAAGGCGAGGAAATTGGTGCAAAGCTGCGCGATTTACTCGATAAAGTAATCACAGGGCAGGCGGGAAACACAAGAGAAGCGTTACTAGAACTAATTAAAATGCAATAAAGGACGTAAGTGATATGTCATCGGTGGATATTGGAATTGACCTCGGAACAGCTAATGTAATCATAACTATCGGCGGTAAGGGCGTTGTCCTTCACGAGCCGAGCGTTGTCGCTTATGACAAGAAAAAGCGGCAGGTCATCGCTGTTGGCGAGGAAGCGTACAGAATGATTGGGAGAACGCCCGAGTATATTATCGCCGCGCACCCGCTTCGTGAGGGTGTGGTTTCTGATAACTACATGACTGAAATTATGGTTCGTGAATTTATCCGCAAGGTCAGCGGAAATATGTTAGTCAAGCCGCGAATAGCACTCTGCGTGCCGTCTTTTGTTACCGATGTTGAGCGGCGCGCACTTGTAGAAACTGCTATGGTGGCAGGCGCGCGGAAGGTTTATTTAATCGACGAGCCGATAGCCGCGCTACTCGGTGCGGGAATCGACATTACCAAGCCAAACGGCGTAATGGTGGTTGACATCGGCGGCGGAACTACCGATATAGCTGTCGCTTCCTTCAACGGCATTGTAAGCTCGGCTTCTGTTAAAGTCGGCGGAAACAAAATGGACGCGGCGATAATCAAGCACTTGAATTCCAAATACAAGCTAATCATCGGTGAAAAGACAGCCGAAGCCGCAAAAAAAGCAATCGCCAACGTCTACGACCCCGACGGAACGGCAGTCATGGCTGTCAAGGGGCGCGGAATTTTAAAAGGACTGCCTGTGAGCGTGGATATAAACGACTTGGATATACAGGAAGCACTTTCGAGCTGTGTTGACGAAATCATCGCGGCGATTCGCAGCGTGCTTGAACAAACGCCGCCGGAGCTTGTCGGCGATATACATACAAACGGCGTGGTGCTGACAGGCGGCGGGGCGTTGCTCGGCGGACTCGACAGGCTTATAACCTCATTCGTAGGCGCACCCTGCATAGCGGCGGATAAGCCGTCAGAGTGCGTGGCGAGAGGCGTGGGATTAGCTTTTAGGCATACGGGGGAGCTGTTAGACGGATTTGAACGGATTTCGCTTTATAAGTATAAGTAGAACTTGATAGAATTTATATTTACGGAGGAAAAAATGAAATTTAATTTAACCGATGTTTGCAATTATTTAAAAAATGTTATTATCAAATACACGCCAAATGATTTTATTGTTGTGGAACAATTCCGTTATGGATTGACAAATACGGAAATAAACGCAGGAATAAATGCGTTTCGCACATTTTTGTATGAATTATATGACAAAATAGCTACCGATAAGTCTAAAATCGCTATAGATGAACTCTCTGCGATTTTATATTTTATGGGAGTTCAAGGCAAACTTGAAACAGTACCGAAACGTGAATTAAATGTTCGCGGCAGTGATTTACTTGTCAAAACAAAGAGAAGAAGCTATCCTCATCAAACAATGAAAAAAATGTCAGGTAAACGTGTAGCTGAAATCTTTGTATTTTTATCCGAAATGGGATTCCATTTTAAAGATATTAATTATTCAAATTCAGTGAAACTGTCGGAAACCGAAATTTTTTATGTATCTAATGAAAATAATTCGGATTTAATTATCGGATTAAAATTGCTCGCAAAAGCTCAAGAGAATATTCCAAATGATTGGGATTATTTGCGAAACGGTTTTATGCGTTGCGATTTTTACCCTCTTGCAAGCGAAACGTCAATATGGCATGATATGAAAATGGTAAATTTCGTTGATACGCAACCCCCGGAAATAAAGGATTGGCTAATCGATTTAGATAAATTGCTGGTAGATAATAATTGTCATATTAACGCCGAAATTTGGGATTACGCAATCATAACATACACATCACGAAAAACCAAACAAATGATTTGCAGAATTGATATGATAATATCGGGATGTAAAGTAACTCCAAATACAAAAAATGCAAGACACCTTGATGAAATAACTCCGGTGCTTTCCGAGGAATTTGTAAATGCGTTAAAGGAAGATGGTTGTACTTGCGGCAGAAATTGCAAAAAAGGACCTTATAGAATTTATCACAACGGCGAGGAATATTTAAGTTGTAATAATCCGCCTCATAAACTTGCCGGATTTAACATTTCATTAAATGACTCTGAAAACCGAAGAATAATCCGAAAATGGATTGAATTGGAGCTTGGATGTTCATAGAAAATAAGCATTATCTACATAAAAAGAAAAGGAAAAATTTATGAAAAACCTCAACCACCTAATCGACCTCAACGACTTCGGGAAATCGCAGTGGGACGAAATTATTAACCTCGGCGAAAAAATTATGGACAACCCGCATATTTATGAGGCTTCTTGCCGCGGAAAAATTATGGGAACGCTGTTTTATGAGCCGAGCACGAGGACGCAGATGAGCTTCCAGAGTGCGATGCTTCGGCTCGGCGGCGGGATTATCGGCTTTGATAATCCTACGGCTTCGAGCGTTATGAAGGGTGAGAGCCTCAAGGACACCACGAAAACTGTTTCGGGCTATTCCGACATAATGGTAATGCGGCACCCTGTCGCGGGCTCGGTGAAAGCCGCCGCGCTAACCGCGGACTGCCCGATTATAAACGCGGGCGACGGCGGGCACCTGCACCCCACGCAAACGCTCACCGATATGCTGACCCTGCATAAGGAAAAGGGGAGACTCACGGGGCTGAAAATCGGGATTTGCGGCGACTTGAAATACGGCAGAACTGTGCATTCGCTCGTCAAGGCTTTGTCCTGCTACGAGGGGAACAGCTTTGTTTTTATTTCGACTGAGGAATTGCAAATGCCCGAATACATAACCGCGCCGCTTGAAAAATGGAGCAAGTCTGATTCTATAGATGAGGTAATTGGCGGGCTGGACGTGCTTTACATGACGCGGATTCAAAAGGAACGGTTCGCGAGCGAGGCGGAATATGAGAAGCAGGCTTCGCGTTATATTTTAGACGCGGAGAAAATGAAAAAAGCAGGCGATGACTTGATAGTCATGCACCCGCTCCCGAGACTCAATGAAATTGATGTCGCTGTTGACAGCGACCCGCGCGCGCTTTATTTCAAGCAGGCGCACTACGGAATGTACGTCAGAATGGCGTTAATCCTGATTATTCTGAACTACAACATAACGCCGCCCGTGCTTCTTAAAGGCGAAGCGCAAGACGGCGATGGTGGCATAAAGTGCAAAAATGAGAACTGCATATTACAGAAAGAACCGCATTTACCGCACAGCTTTATTATAAAAGGCGGCGTGGCTACCTGCGAGTATTGCGAGTCAAGGCAGTGTATTTAGCCTTCAAAATTTCGTAAGCCTCGTCGTGACCTTCTATATTTTCAACCGCGCTCTCCATCGGGCAGATTCCGTTGCCGGCGCGGTTTTTAATTTGCTCGACGAGCTCGCCGTGAACATGGCGGACTCTGTAAAGCGATAAAATTTTAACTGCGCTCTCGCTCATAACATCGGCATAAACCTCTTTAACACCTGCATGAACAAACAGAAAAGCTAATGCTTTCCCAACAACTGTATCTGCGGCGGAGAAGTCCGTCATGTCGATTCCTGCTTCCAAAAACTCAAGCATGGGAGCGATTCCCTTGCCGTGAGAAGCGTGAATCGTACCGTTCCTGTAAAGTATACAATTGCCGAAGCTGCCGTCTGCTAACAAGGCTCTTGCTTTTTCAAGGTCGGTCATGACTTTTTAAAGCGGTGAATGAACAGCGGGATTAACGCCCATTGCAGCATGATTCCCGGCAGTCCGATTGTAATCGTCGTCCAGATTGTGCTGACGGCTGACGGCGGATTATTTATTCCGAGAATAAAAACAGCGACTAAAACTGCAGCAGTGCGAAGCGCGCGCCCTGCAGCCTGTGCAATCACGAGGTTCAGAAGCATCGGTGTTTTGGCTTTGCTGAGCAGACCTGCCGCGAATCCGTAGCCTGCGAGCTCAAGCATCATGAACGGCAGTAATGCCAAAGCGGGCATTGCCGTACCGAAAGCGAGCATTGTGAAGCCGTAGCTGACGAGCGGACTCATTACACCCGCGATTAAACCGACGGCAGGCCCTGCCATAAAAGCGGCGATGAAAACAGGAATGTGCATAGGCAGGAAGGTCGCGCCGATACCTGAGGGGCTTGCGATTCCCGAAAGCACGCCGAGAAAGTGGAAAACTTGCGGAAGCGCAACCGCGGCGGCAATCGCCGCTAAGGCTACAAGCGATTTTGTTTTAAGTGCAGATTTGTGCAATACTAATGTGTTTTTCATATAACTGCTCCTTTGGAAAATTTTGTGTTTTCTTAATTATAACAAGTTTAAAGGAAAAAGTCAATGCTTATTCAAAAAGAAGAACTGACAATCCGCAGTTTGACGCCTGACGAAAATTATATGCAGTTAGTAATTGAAGTCGGCGACAAGGCTATCGGCGAGATGAACTGCCACAACATGGGCTGCAAAACAGCGCAAATCAGTATTGAAATTCATGACCCAGCATTGCGCGATAAAGGCTATGGTACGCGGTTTTTGTCTATGCTGATTGAAGAGTTATTCATGAACTTGGGATATGAGAGAATTATTTTAGATGTTGATTTGGACAATCATCGCGCCCGGCACATTTATGAAAAGCTCGGCTTCAAAGTCACGGGAATAAAGGAAGAAAGCAACGTAGCGGATTATGAACTAACAAAAGAAAATTATTTATAAGCTATAAGCAAGGGGAGGCAGTATGGAAAATACTTTAAAAAGATTCACGGTTAACGGCGGCTTTTTCGGGCGGTATCAACAGCTCGCAAAAGACACAATCATTCCGCATCAGGAAAAGGCAATCAAGGACGAGCTCGCAGGTGCGGAAAAAAGCCACGCAGTCGAGAACTTCAGGCACGCCGCCGAGGTAATCAAAACAGGGAAGTGCAGCGGCGAGTTTTACGGCATGGTGTTTCAAGACAGCGACGTCGCGAAATGGCTTGAAGCGGCGGCATATTCACTTGCGCTTTTTCCCGATTCCGAGCTTGAAAAACGCTGTGACGAGGTGATTGATTTAATCGCAGAAGCACAGCATGACGACGGCTATTTGAATACATATTTCACAGTTAAGGCTCCCGAAAAACGCTGGACGAACCTTGCCGAGGCGCATGAGCTTTATTGCGCGGGACATATGATGGAAGCGGCGGTTGCTTACGCGCAGTGTACAGGAAAAACAAAGCTGCTTGACATAATGGAACGCATGACAGCGCATATTTACAAGCGTTTTGTCACCGATGGCGCGGAGGGCTATCCCGGACACCCCGAAATCGAACTCGCTTTAATGCGTATGTACAAATGCACAGGCGACAAAAAACATCTTGAGCTTGCGGGGCATTTTATCAATGTAAGAGGCGTAAATCCGCATTATTTCGGTGAGGAATGTAAAAAGCGGGACTGGCAGGTTTGGGGTTTGGACTGCGGCGACACAGAATACGCGCAGAATAACGCACCTGTCCGCGAGCTCGAAAAAGCAACGGGGCACTCTGTCCGCGCGGTTTATTTATACGCGGGAATGGCGGACTACGCCGCTGTTACGGGTGACGAATCGTTGGTTAAAGCCTGCGAGACCTTATGGTGCAATATCGTGCAAAAACGAATGTACGTCACGGGCGCAATCGGCTCGGCTTACGAGGGCGAAGCGTTCACCGCCGATTATCACCTGCCGAATGATACAGCTTATGCAGAAACCTGCGCTTCTATCGGGCTCATTTTCTTTGCGCGGAAGATGCTTGACCTGCAAAAGCGCGGCGAATACGCTGATATTATGGAGCGGGCGTTATATAACTGCGTGCTTGCGGGAATGGAACTCGACGGCACGAAGTTTTTCTATGTAAATCCGCTTGAAGTGCTTCCCGGTATTTCGGGTATGACTAAGACGCATTGGCACGCAAAGCCCGAGCGTCCGTCGTGGTTCGTCTGCGCTTGCTGTCCGCCGAATGTCGCACGGCTTCTAACCTCAATCGGCGAGTATGCGTGGAGCCTTGAGGAAAAAGAGGATGTAATTTACTCGCATTTATTTATAAACGGCGAGCTTGACGGGAAAATCGCAGTCGAAACGAACTTCCCCTTTGACGGAAAGGTAACTTATAAATTCAAGCAAGCGGTTAATCAAATGCTTGCAATTCGTCTGCCGTTTTGGAGCGAAAACACGCAGATTAGCTGCGAATACGAAGCTAAGGACGGCTACGCTTACATTAAAGGCGCGTTCGCGGAGGGCGATGTTATTACTGTTGATTTTGATATGAGTGTTAAGCGGATTTACGCCGATTCCAACGTCAGCGCGAATAACGGGAAGGTCGCTTTTTCAAGAGGCGCGCTGATTTACTGCGCAGAGGGTGTTGATAACGGCGGTGAAATTTTAAATCTTGCGGTGAAGAAAAACGGAGCGGTTTCAATAGAGGATAATAACTTAAAAGCCGAGGGCTTTCGCCTTAAAAACAACGGCGATTTATACTCGTTCAATAGCCCCGAAGCCGAGCCGTGTACAATAAAGCTTGTGCCATATTATACGTGGGGGAATCGCGGATTAAATCAAATGCGGGTGTGGATTCCGGAGAATTAGTTTTAAAATTATCATAAACAAAAAGGCGGAGCGGGATTAAATTCCCGCTCCGATTATTTTTTATCTCCGCAGCATTGGCAGGACGTAAAGCCTATTATATGTGATAAACACTACATTTAGTATGTTGATAACAGCAGACGCATAATTAAAATATTTTATAACATTTTATAACAAAAAAGTATTGACATTTAATTTTTTATTTGGTAAAATGTTCATACTAATGCGTACTATAATAAAAAATTACAAGATTTCATATAAAGTCAAAAATATATGAAGGAGAAACAAAATGAACAGTAAAAATATAATGAAAAATATTACCACACTTTTTCTCGTTTTAGCAATGCTGGTGTCAATGATAGCGGATATGCCGATGCTGCCGATTTTGCCGCCTGCTTTGATGGCTTCGGCGAATGTTGTACCGGACTTGGGGAATTTGGTTGGTGTTATCCACACAGCTAACCCCAATAATCTTCCGGGACGCGCTGATACAATGCGCACCGGAAACGCAACCTTGACCCCCGTTATGTCAGGGAGTAATCAGGTTCTGGTTGGCGGGAAGCTTTTATGGCAATTACTTATACCTTACGATATGGGATTTGGAATGAGCACAAATGTATCAGGTACACTTAGATTTGTGTTTCGATTTGCAATTGAAGGTGTCACAATACTTCCTTCACCCCCTATAGTTCAAAATCAAAATCCTATCGTTGCATATGGTTCATACATAAGGACGCGAAGTAACTCCGGAGGACCGCGAGGGTCTTTAGAGAACCGTGCAATCACAATATCGTCACCAACTGCAGATGGAGTAGTTGATTTTACAGCGAATTTAAGCCAAAATAACACAAGCGTAGATGCGTATGAAAAATTTTTAAGAATCCATTTTACTTGGGGCGAGCCAAGCTCTGACGGAACCCCCCCGGAGCTTCCTACCTTTATTTGCAGAAGCTGTGAATGGAATGAAAGTGTATTGGATATTAAGCCAACCTGTACACTACCGGGTGAACATACGACAACAAGGACGTGTAAATCCCGCGTATGCGATGCAACTGAAATAGACAGAGTCTTCTTTGCACCATTGGGACATGATATAGACGGCGATGTAAAGCTTCCTACTTGTACTGATGATGGCTCTGTAGCGGGCGGGTTTTGCATACGTGACGGATGCAATGCAACATTTGGTGTTGAAACGATTGATGCTTTAGGGCATTTTATGAGTAATTGGGAAGATACTTGGAGAGAATGGAATTCCGGCATAGGTTATGCACAAAACCAGCATCCCTGTTTGAGAACCGGCGAAAGAGTTCAAAGATGCTTGAATTCGGGTTGTGATGAACAACAAGCTTATAATTTACCTGCTAAAGGGCATATTTTCATTGGAAACCCTACAATAAATTCACCTGCAAATTGCAATTCTCAGGGTAGTGCGACGGGAATATGCTGGTATTGCGGCGGAGCTAACGCTGTAACGGTTACACTTCCGGCATTAGGACCTCTTTTAGATGACAATGATTGGGAAATTATAGAGCCGGCGAATTGTCTTAAACCCGCTACCTTGGGGCGTTCCTGTAAACGACCGGGATGCAATTGCGAAGTTAAAACTCAAAAAGAATATATCGGCTATATACGCTCTCATGTCTTAGATGATTGGAAGGTAATCACTCCTGCCACTTGCGCAGAAACGGGACTCGAAAGAAGCGATTGTACTTATTCTGATTGTAATTATTATAGAACAAATATAATTCCGAGCGGCACACACGATATTTGCAATGACGGCTGCGGCGAATGTGTTGTTTGCAGTAAATGCTTATGCCCCGATTGCTCGCATTGTGATGATTCCGGTGATTGTTGTGAGTATTGTAATAGCTGCGATGATTCTTGCCCATGCAAGCTTTGCGACCACAATTTACCCGCAGAATGGTCAGTCAAAACTGCACCGACTTGCGTCGTAGCAGGCGAGGAATCTAAGAAGTGCTCGCGCTGTGATTACGAAATCACGCAACCCATCGACACAATCAGCCACGCATACGGAGGATACGACCAAACGCAGGCTCCG